>Ga0209347_1002513_pt1 | contig 24006 bp, 18 predicted proteins | sample AutmiccommuBRH23_FD_187382 | JGI IMG/M metagenome (GOLD analysis project Ga0209347, IMG submission 187382) | Deep subsurface microbial communities from Mt. Terri, Switzerland - Autotrophic microbial communities BRH/23 (SPAdes) (version 2) | ecosystem: Environmental > Aquatic > Deep subsurface >...
CGTTTCAATCCACGCGCCCCGTGCGGGGCGCGACGGCACCACCTGCGCGGCGACCCCTACACCATCGAGTTTCAATCCACGCGCCCCGTGCGGGGCGCGACGCAGTTTACCGATCGCGCCCGCGAACTATCCAAAGTTTCAATCCACGCGCCCCGTGCGGGGCGCGACAAAAGGTTTCGATGGGCTCGCAGTCTTTGGGGCCGTTTCAATCCACGCGCCCCGTGCGGGGCGCGACTTACACATGGGAGCAGCAATGTGACCTAGGGCAAGTTTCAATCCACGCGCCCCGTGCGGGGCGCGACGCAGGTTAAGCCAAGCGCGCACAGCGCCTCCTGTGTTTCAATCCACGCGCCCCGTGCGGGGCGCGACTCGCGCACGTCGCGGTGGTAGTTGAGTTTTTCGCGGTTTCAATCCACGCGCCCCGTGCGGGGCGCGACACACATCAGCGGGGCAACCAGTCGGGGGGACAGGTTTCAATCCACGCGCCCCGTGCGGGGCGCGACCTGCGGCCCGCCAGAGTGCCCGGTGTGCAGGCGGTTTCAATCCACGCGCCCCGTGCGGGGCGCGACATGGCACCCTTGAGGGCGTACAGATTGCCACGCTGTTTCAATCCACGCGCCCCGTGCGGGGCGCGACATGCCGACACTTCAAACCCAACTACCGGCAATCTGTTTCAATCCACGCGCCCCGTGCGGGGCGCGACCGGCGACCTCGGACTGCCCTGCCCGGCTTTGGATAGTTTCAATCCACGCGCCCCGTGCGGGGCGCGACGGGATTATGCGGGCGGCCTGGCCATGGTGGGAGAAGTTTCAATCCACGCGCCCCGTGCGGGGCGCGACTACCAGTGCGCCGCCTCTGACAATGACGCAGAGGGTTTCAATCCACGCGCCCCGTGCGGGGCGCGACATCCGGGCAGCCCGCGGATAATCACCAGGCGAGGCGTTTCAATCCACGCGCCCCGTGCGGGGCGCGACCCCGAGCCAACGCGCTCTTGAGCAGCGGCAGTGGGTTTCAATCCACGCGCCCCGTGCGGGGCGCGACCACCAGGGTCCAGCCCATCAGCAAGTGATGGACGGTTTCAATCCACGCGCCCCGTGCGGGGCGCGACCCAACACCGATCTGGGCGAAACCCGCCGCCGCGTGTTTCAATCCACGCGCCCCGTGCGGGGCGCGACAGCCGCACCTGAAAGGGATGATGTTTGAAATACTGTTTCAATCCACGCGCCCCGTGCGGGGCGCGACATTATATGGTTGACTCAGGTTTAATCCCTGGCGGGTTTCAATCCACGCGCCCCGTGCGGGGCGCGACAGGCGGTGGTTGTCGGGCAGCTGGTAGGCGGTGGGTTTCAATCCACGCGCCCCGTGCGGGGCGCGACCCGCTCTCCAGCAGGTGGGTGGCGAAGCTGTGGCGGTTTCAATCCACGCGCCCCGTGCGGGGCGCGACTGTTCCATTCTAAGTTGTTAAAAAGCGAGAAAAAAGAACCAACTTTCCGCTGACCGTCAAAAAAATTCAGCAGCGAGCTTTACAAACTCTCCCCCAAAGGAAAAACGCTAGACAGATCAACACATTGTCTCGCCGCTAACCAATCGGCATCAGGATGAGAGCCGGGCATTAGCGATTCAGAGAATCAACGGGTCGCGGAGTGGATCATCAACGGGCTTTGCTCCGATATGCTCTACCCGTTGCCGGCCCTTCTTGCCGAGGAAATAAAATCGCAAACTGTCTTCTTCCGGGTCAAACAGGCTCATCAATGTAGCCTTCAACTGCACAAATTGAGCCGGATTAACCTCACATTCAAAAACGGAATGCTGCACTCGTACGCCGTAATCGAGGCAGGTTTTGGCGATATTGCGCAGCCTGCGCGGCCCACCTTCGGATACTACACTGACGTCATAGGTTATGAGTACAAGCATGGGATTATTTCGCCAGGTAGGGAGGGTAGAACTCGGTATCGCCGCGAATATGCCGGGCCAACAGCATTGCCTGGCAGTGCGGCAGCAAACCGATAGGCACTTGCTCCTGCAAATACGGGTGCATGATTTCCACCTGCTTGCGTTCCTGGTAGGCGATAAGCAAGGCCTTGCGGGAATCATCGCTGAGACGCACCGCGCCGCTGGCTTCATGAATAAAGTCTTTCAACTGCACCTGGCGGCGATTGATCAGGGTTAGCACAAAGCGGTCCGCCCAGGAGGCGCGAAACTCCTCCAGCAAATCGAGGGCAAGGCTGGGCCTGCCGGGGCGGTCCTGGTGGAGAAAGCCAACGAAAGGGTCGAGGCCAACGCCATGGAGAGCCGAGACACATTCCTGAGTAATCAGCGAATAGACAAACGACAACAGTGCGTTGACGGGATCGGTGGGCGGGCGACGGACTCTGCCACCGAAGGCGAAACCGGTGTCCCGAATCAACTCGTTGAAGACACCAAAGTAGGTGGCCGCCGCGTCGCCTTCCATGCCCATGGTTTCAGCCACCGATTGTGCGTTATTGACGCGACGGAGGCTGATGGCCAATTTGTCAGCGGCTTGGGCCAGCAAGCTATTCTCGCCATGGTTGCGCTGTTCTCGCAACAACACATTTCGGCAGTTGGCTATCTTCGCCGCTACCATCAAGCGTGCAATGCCCACCGCGCGGCCAGCGTCATCCGCCCAGCGGTATTGGGCCCGTCTCAATAACACATTGCCAGTCTGGCGCCCCTGGACCCTGGCGAGGAAACGGCCATACTCGGTGAAAAATGTCAGCCCAATCCCCTGTTCGGCGCAATAGCCCATCAGGAAGGGCGACACCGATATTTGCCCAAAGCACAGGATGTTACCAATGGTAAGAGAGGGGAATTGCCCAAGCTTTTGGTCACCCAGCTTGATGACAATGGTTTCCCGATCCTTGTGGAGATAGCTCTCCTGTCGGGTAATGTAGAGGCAATTGAGCATCTTCTTCATGGCTTGAACAACTCCTCCACATAGCGCCTGGAATGATCCTTCAAGAAGGCCTGGGGTGCGCACAAGTCCACCAGGGAACAGGCCCGGCAACGGCGGGTATCGGCGATGGGATGGGGTGTAACACCTGCCACCAAAAGAGCATGAGCGCCTTGAATGGCAGCCAGAGTCGCCGCGCGAAGTTCCGAAGTGATAGTGATCGTCTCCCTACGCCGCACCTCCCAATACCACAAGGCGCCTTCCTCGATGTGGCAATTGCGCATCTCCTCCAGGCACAGCACCTGAGCGCAGACCTGAATACGATCCCAGTCTTCCACCTTCGGCTTGCCCCGTTTGTACTCTACGGGAAAGTACAGCGGCGGATTGCCCGCCTGAATCTCCAGCAAATCCATCTTGCCGCGAATGCGGTACTGCTGCGACTCCAGCATCACCCCGCGCTCATAGCGCGTATCCCGCCGCTGCTCCGCCGCGCCGGAGTCGACCCGCTCGTGCAGCAAGCGACCTTCGGCCGTAAAGCGGTTTTCCTCCCAGACTTGCTCGACATGGATCAGGGCAAACTGCCGGGGGCAGTAGGCGAAGTGTTGCAGGGCGGAGATGGCGATAAAGTCGTCCATGGTGGTTGCCGTGTTAGAGCGCCAAAGTCATCGAATTCGAGGACATTAACCCCATCGAAATCGATGGGGTTAAACCCGTAGAAATCGACGAGATTAGAATCCGTCGAAATCGACGTATTTACATCATCAAACCATCCGAAGAGACATGGTGTCGCTCAGAGCAGTTCTTCAACTGTGACTTCGGAAGGAACAGCCTCACGATTGACGGTAATGGAGTAATCCGAGAAGGCACGGGCCGGCGTATCCTGCTCACCATTCACCCGCTCGACGGTCACACAGTCGAACAGCTTGTGAGCGGGCGCGTTGCCCATGGCGTTGTCGTGTTTGAATACCACCAGCTTGCGCGCCGACATCTCGCCACGGGCTGCCGAACGGTCATGTTCGAAAAGATTAATCAGTGAATCCCACAGCAGCTTCAAGTCGTCCTCTGAAAAACCTGTGCGTTCAGCCAATTTGGCGGATACATAGCCGTGAACACGGTACAGCCCATAGGGAACGATATGTTTGCGGCCCATTGTGCGCTCTTTCTCCAAATCCCTTTCGTTGGTTACCGCCATGCGGGTGATGGAAATTTCCATCGGCAAGATAGGATCAATGGAACGTGAAAATGCCAATTGGATCGGGCCACGAACCTGGCCGGAATTCACTTCAGTTGTCATCACGGCACCGAAGGCGCGCACGTCGAAGAAGTTATCGCACATCCATCTTGTCAGCTCACGAGCTTTTGCCTCATCTTTTGGCAATTTCTTATATTTTTCTTTTTCGTCAGGTGGAATACCTAAGGCGTTCCAAGCCTCCAGATGTTTATTGTTCAATACAGCCTTTTCCTGCATATAGATATTGTAGCCGGATGCCGCGACGCCATCGTTACCTGATTTTTCCAACGAAACAAAATTCCTAATCTTCCTTTTTAGGCAAACATCAGTGACCAACCCCTGGTTGGTTTCGGGGTCAAGACGCGGCATATTGCCCGCATCCGGGTCGCCATTGGGGTTGCCATTGATGACATCGAAAAAGTACACAAACTCATAGCGGTTAGTGATGGCGGTCATTGTTCATCTCCTTCCTTGTCGTTGGTTTCGGATTTTTTGAATTGGTTGCGATTCTGGTGGTAGTAACCGATGGCGAAACGGCCCTGTGCTTCGATCCGCAAACTCTTGGGCATTCCGGTATTGAGCAGATCAACAACTTCACCGATTTGCTTTTCGAGCTTGATAGCCAACCCCGGCTTGTCCTTTCTGATCTTGCCAAGGTGGTGCCTCAAATTTCGCAACAGCACGGGGAAGATACTGGCTGGCGTGGCCGAGGCTGCGCCGTAATAGCGGTCGCCTATGGTGGCGTTGATATTGCCGCCCAGCGCTTCGCGTTGACTGTACTCCAACAGGGCAAACAAGCGCCCCAGCACATAGCCGGGGTCGCGATTTTCTATATCCAGGCTCACGGGTATCTCCTTGTCATGGTTTTGACTGTTACTCAGGCTCGCATCGCGCACCAGAATGGCTTTGCACAGGGCGACGCGCAACGGCGATATATCGCCATCGGCCCGCATTCGCATAATCAAATTGGCCAGCAGGCTGCGGGGATAGGGACTACCACCGAGAATGGCGCGGGCCAATTCCCCGGCCAATTGAGGTGCCACATCGTCCAGCTTTGGCTTGCTGCCTTCGCGATGGGGAACGGTTTCGCTGAGTAAGCGCCAGATGGCTGGCTCCTGCTTCCACGGCAATGGCTCAAGCGCCAAATCCTGAAAGTGTTCGGCCAATCGCCGGGCGAAGACGTCCAGGCTGGCGGTTTCCCAAAAACGAATCGACAGGCGAGAGGCGTTGGGGGCCAAACCGAGCACATATATCCTGCTGCTGTCTTCCAGGTTGGCATCCAGCTCCCGCAACGGCCTGCCCTTGGCCACCTGAGACAATACAGCGTGAAGTCGCTGGCTTTCCTGCTCATCTGTTGGCGGGTTTATCAGGGCACTTAGCAAAAATTCTCCCGCATCAGCTTGAACGGCGTTATCCGCCTCAGCCCACAACACCACCGTTGTATCCCCGATTTGCAGTCGGTGACGATTGCCCTCCTCCCGGCGCAGGAAATGATTGAGCACTGTGGTGTAGGCAAAAGTAGCTTTTCCCGATACTGGAGCGTTGGCACCCTGCTCCTTGCCATAGGAAGTGAACGCATTGAGGTTAAACGAGACAATTGAAGCTCCGACCTGCTGGGCGCCATTAACACCTTTGATTGCCGGATGGAGCACTGCGGCTGGCGCCATTTCCCCGGTGACCAGACAAGTCACCTCCCGGCCAGTTCCGCTCGCCACTTGACGTTGACGTATGGCAATGGCGGCAGGCCGTTCATGCAGAAATCGTTGTTCGCCGTCCATCTGAAATACCAAATTTGCATCCAGTGCTTCCTCAGGGATTTTCTCTCGCTGAACCAGATCTTCTGCATCCCAGGCTTCCAGAAAGGCAATCAGCGCACAGAGTCCGGCGTCATCGCTGCCTGAAAGCCATTCTTGGTGATAATTTTTGAATGCCTTGTGGGTCAACTTGGTTCGCACCATATCCTTGGTCTCCGTGCTTTTGGTCAGACCCAGTACATAGCTGGACTTGTCCCACAGGAAGCAAGGAGAAATATTTGAAGCACGCTTTGGTGGTTGCGGAACTTGGCGAATGGAAGGATGCGACTTTTTACCCGAGGTATCCATCAGGTTTTTTACCTGAAGCAACTCGCCTTCCTTGCTGAGCACCAAGGCATAGCTGATTTTTTCCTGACTGAATCCGTAGGGTGCGATATGGGCATCCCCCTGCTCCACCAATCGGTCATAGTAATCATTAAGCGCCGTGAGGATCATGCCTTCACCTCCTCGGAAAAGAACGGCGGCACCTCAATGACGCCCTCCACCATTCGCGCCCGGAAAAAATGGGGTTCTACACCGGCTGCAAAGTCAAAATCATGGAGCATCCAGCCCAAGTCCCTTTCACCGGACAGACTGGTATCCACAGGGGGATAGCCGTCCTCCTCGTACAACTCAAAATTGGCGGGAAATTCCCTGACGCCAAGGCAGGGCATATGGAAACACTGCCCCTTGCGCGCCCGACGATTGAAAATGTCCAGGTGCTTTCCTTCGGTTTCGCCAGCTTCCGCGCGGCCGGTCAGCTCAAAATGTGCCTCGATGATATAGGCCACATTCTTCAATACGGTGGCTGCCCGCTGTTGGCGATTGTTACTATCATCCACAAAGCTGACGACCCCGGCGGTGCTGCCTGCTTTCATCGCCTTTGTCACCGTACCCGCAGCCAGCTTGCTGCCCACCTCGTTGCGGCGGATGGACTCAAAGCGGATGGGGTTCAACACGGCAATGCGGTCAATGTGCCAACGAATGGCCGGTTTCCAATGGATGGCTTCGAGAATACCCCGCGCTGCAGATGGGGTGATCACATCGTAACTGACCCGCTCAACCTTCATTTCTGGCCGTGTGAAACAGGCGCGATCACCCCAGATTTTTAGCCTTATTCCGTATCCCATTTTGTCTCCTTTCTATCCATTTGGTTAGAGCACACCTGCTTCAGCAGTGATAAAGCCTGGATTATCCCAACTCAACCCACACGTTGGATCGTACAAGTTCTCCGCCATCAACTGCATAAACTGAAGGCCAAACCGTGCCTCGTTCACTGGCTGTACAGCACCGACTGCCCGCAGTGCCTTCAACCCCTGTTCAGGCACCTGCACCAGATAAGGCTGCAACTTGCGTGACACTCCTCCAACATACTCTGCGTAAGTCAACTGCTTCAGCAGTGCAGCAACTTCGTCAGGCTCCCCCTTCCGATGGTACGGCACGATGATCGGCATCATGTTGCTTTCGATCATCCGAAAGTGGCGGGCGATCTGTTCATAGGGAATACCTTCCCTGCCACCCTTCTCAATTTGTAGTAGCAGCTGATGGGCATCCAGCTGCTTGTCTTTCAGCCAGTAGACCTCCCGAAAGTAATCCCGAATGGCATCCAGCGACAACGGATTGGCAGCATGACGGCGAAAAATACCCTGGCAGGACTCGGCGTATTGCACCAGTTCGGGCGGAGTGCTCCAGTCGCTGGCAACGGTGAACACCCTGACATGGCTCGATTCCTTGGGTCGTTTGCCTTCCCGGTTGCAGCGCCCCGCCGCCTGGGCAATGGAGTCGAGGCCTGCATCGGCGCGGTACACCGCGGGGAAATCTACATCGACACCGGCCTCGATCAGCGATGTTGAAATCAACCGGCAAGGCTCACCATTGATCAAACGAGCTCTGATTTCCCGGAGTTTGTCACTGCGATGATTGGCGCACATCAAGGTTGTAAGGTGGTAGGTGCCCGGCGCGTGGCGCACGCTGTCGAACAGACTGCGGGCATGGCGACGGTTGTTGACGATGCACAGTATCTGGTGATGAGCCAGGATAGCATCGACCAACAGCTCATCTGTCAGTGGCCCAACATGCTCAACGGTAACGCGCTCCAGTTGTCTGTGAAGCTGGTCTGGCGTGGGCGCCAATTCCCGTACATCGTCAAGTCCACCCTCGAAGCCATCTTTTTCCAGCAGCGCCGGTTGGGTAGCGGTACAGAGCACCAAACTGGTTTGATAGTTGCGGGCCAGTTCATCGATGGCTGCTACACAGGGCCGTAACAGGTTAAGTGGCAAAGTCTGAGCTTCGTCGAGAATCACCACACTATTGGCAATGTTGTGAAGTTTACGGCAGCGAGATGAACGGTTGGCAAACAGGCTTTCAAAGAACTGCACCGCAGTAGTAACAACAATAGGCGCCTCCCAGTTTTCCGCGGCCTGTCGCAGCTTATCGCGGGAGTCTGGATCGCTATAGCGGGCCTTTTCATCAGAGAACGCGCTGTGATGTTCCAACACTGCCTGCTCGCCCAATGAACCCAGCGCCTCGCGGAACACCGCCGCGTTCTGCTCCACAATACTGGTGAACGGAATCACCAGAATGACCCGTCGCTGGCCATGGCGGATGGCGTGATCCAATGCGAATGCCAGAGAAGTTAGTGTTTTACCACCACCTGTCGGTACATTCAACGAGAACAAGCCCGGCGTTTTTTTGGCGCTTTCGCGAACATGGGCCAGTATCTGGGCGCGGATAGCATTCACCCCGGCTGTTGACTGAAATCTGGGCTGGGAAAGGTAGCCTTCGAGCTGGTCGCGCAATTCCTCCAACGAGGGAAACTGGTTGTCTCTTGGGGGTAGATTATCGATTTTTCTGTAAAACTCGTCGGTATCCAGAAAGTCGGCATCCACCAGAGAGGAATAAATCATGCGTCCCAACATCGAAAGCTGGAAGTTGGCGTACCCCTTCTTCTGTTTAAACAAAGGAAAGCCAGGTGAAAGTTTCAGCGCAATTTCGTCTTGCCAGACAGGGTCCAACTGCGTAACCGGAGATTGCCTCAGGCGCTCTGACAACGGAGTGATGGCTTGAGGTTTGTCGGAGGGCATACCATCAGCAAGGCCAGCATGGTGACCGGCGATGGCATAAGCCAGCAATGGCCACAATTGCGGGTATTTCTCCTTGGCGATTCTTGCACCCCAGGTTGCGTGGTCAACCTTGCGGTGGCTACCGCGCAATCTGGCTTGAAACTCTTCACAGTATTTACCCAGATCGTGCAGCAATCCAGCTATCTCGGCCAGATCAGCACTGTTGAAATGGCTGGCTTTTAGCGCTGCCAGGCCGCCTACTGCAGCAAGATGATTCTGAAGAGTTTGCCAGCCACTCTCATCCATGGAAGGTGCAGAATGTGCGTAAAAGTTTGACAACCTGTCCACGCTCAAAACAGTTCTGTGTTCCATAGAATCCTCTTCATTATACTTTTACACCCTTAGCTTGAGAGTGAGATAAGGCAACATTGATTGCCATCCACCTTCCCTGTTATGTTTTTCAAGCCCTGCTTTTTTGCCATGCACCGCAATCTACCACCTCTATGTGCCAAAACCCGTCATGGACATTTATCCAGTAGTTTGGCTCACAGTAGCGTTGTAAAGGCTTCCCTCATCCAGCCATAAAAATTGCGTTTGCGCTTATATTCTTCGTGGAATGCTTTTAACTGGCGCTGAAAATCGCCGTTATGCGCACCGGCTATTTGTTGCCCTTCAATAAAGGAGTTGATTGCGGCTTTATAGCCCTTGTTATCACCTTGATCGACTTGCACGCGGGCCACCCGGAAGATCAACGGCAGGACGCGATCAGGGAGGTGCTTGTTGGCCCTGGCAATATCCAGCAAAACATCAGTCGCAATAGGCCATTTTTCCGCGCACTCCAGCGCCTCTGCTGATCTGTTGTGGTGAAGATAAAGCTGGGCAAGGGTGTTGATGGCCTGCTGTTGGGAGTAGCGGTCCTTTTTTTGAACACCAATGCTCTTGTTGAGGATAGCAATGGCTTTTTGCGGGTTATCGGTTGTTGCTGGCTGCTCAGGCACCGCCTCGATGCTCAGGTAATGTTCCATAGTTGGATCGTTGCTAAAACGTCGCCATAGCGTATCGAGGATTGCACTGTAGTTTTTGTTGTATAACCAGATGGCGAGCTGACTGTTTTCGAGTGCGGTTTTGTAGTTGTAAGGTCGCTGGGTGGCGGCTTCGGCCCGTTTATGCCAGTAAAGGGTCTGATCAAGCTGGTTGTTTTCCAAACACAACATGGCCATGTTGAGGTAATCGTGAAAATCATTGGCTATCTTGGCGAGCAGTGTGATGACCCTGCTCTGATCGTTATCGGCTTTGGCCTGTTGTAACAACGGTCGCATCAGGTGCCTGTAATGACTTTCCCGCTTCCAATCGGGGCCAGTTAATGGTGGCAACTGCTCCCAGGCTTCACTGACTTTTGCCAAAAAATGTCGCTGGCCCTCTGCCCCCAGCACCGCCCCATAGCTTGCGGGTATTTCCGGATAAAAATTGTGCGCGGGGGCGTTGTAGCAGGCAAAAAGATAGTCCGCCAGTTGTTGCGGCGAAAGGCCTGATCTTGCCAGTGTGGCAATATGCAGGTCGCCCAGGGTTTGCAGCACCGGGTAGCGAAAGCCGCCGGAATCATCAATCGTTTCGAGGGCGCGGCTGATACGCTCCAGGGCGTAGTCGACGAGTTCAAGGGTTTTGGAAGCGGGTAGCTGTTCCAGTAAGGATTTGAGGTTATCAACAACAGCTTCCGTTGTCTGAAAATACTTTCGCACCTGGCTGTAGAGGTGATAGTGGCGGTTTAAGGGAATGGCGCCGGTGAGCTGCTTTTTGATGGCCTTGTCGTTCATTTTTCCTGCGGCCATTTCTGCCTGGATTTGCAAGGCTCTTTTTCGCGGGTGATCACCCTCCAGCAATTCCATGGCCAGCGCCACCAGTTGCTTCTTGTCCAGGGTCATCAGGTAATCCGGCAGGCGGTCCTTAGCTTTGGCTTTTTTGAGCTTGCTCTCCTGCGCGCTTTCTTCCATATAGGCCAGGGCCGCCGCCACGCAGTGCTTGCAAAAATCAATCCCGTCCGAGGCCGGGCAATCGCAACTGCCCTCGAAAATACTGGCGGTGTGCTTGAGCTTTGCCTGCCAGGTTTCCGTACCCTCCACCAGGGCAGTGATGGTATTGCCGCGCTTGCTGATTTCGCTGACGTGGCCGTTGCGGAAATAATCCAGGCCGCGCTGGTAGGCAGCGGGTCCGGCCAGTCTTTCAATAAGTTCGTTGTCGATAATTTTCATGGTTACAGATTCATTAGCGGTATTTCAGGGTTAGGGCATGATCCGGGTTCGCGAAGACACTCCTACAGCATCACCGTATCAAACACGAATTCTTTTCCCCACAAACATCCCCAGCCCATCTTGCAAACGGTTTTGCACGGTTTTTCTCAGTGCAACAGGCGACTCCACAAAGACGTGGGGAATATGGCGCAGGATATCCTGGACCAGCTCCCTGTCATCGGCATAGGGAATGGTGAGCAGGTAATCCTGCCCTTGCCATTCCCCCACCTGTTGCGGGTGCCATTGCTGGCAGGCGATTTCGCGGGCGATGGCGGGTAAAAAGCGCAGTTTTGCCTGGTGTTTGGGTTTGCCGGAAAAAATGCCGTAGCTGTTGGCGAAGTGTTCTTGCAGGATTTCCTTGGGAATGTTTTTTACCGGTTTTTTAAGAATCTCAGCGGCGTTGATTCTGGCAATGCTAAATGTGCGCAGTTCGTTGCGCAGATGACACCAGGCATCGAGGTACCAGTTTTCACGGTAGTGAACCAGGGTTTGCGGGCTGATGTCCCGGTGTGTGCGAGTGCCGTTGTAGCTGGTGTAGTGGATATGGATCTGGCGTTTTTTCAGCACTGCCTCGCTAACTTTATTGAACAGGACGCCGGGCAGTTGGCGGTGAGCGATAGGTAATACCTTGATGTGATCGGCAAAGGCGCTGGGGCTGATTTTGCGGGCCTTGAGAAGTTTGGTGATTTCTTTTTCGATAACGCCTATTTCGTCGTTGAGCAGACTATTGCCGAGGTTTTCGAGCAGATTGAGCAGCAAACTGAGGGATTGCAATTCATTGCCGGTAAGCCACAGGCCGGGCAGCTCGAAGCGGTTATCGGGATCGTCCACATAGTGCCAGCCGCGCAGGGACTTGTCGTACTCGATAGGCGCATCGATCAGTTGCATGTTTTCGATCAGGCGGTGGACATTGCGCTCGGTGCATTCCAGTTCATCAGCCAGCGTGCGTAGCGAAACTGGGTAGCGGCGGCTGCGCAGGATGCGGTGGAGTTTTTGGATGCGATCGAATTTGTCCATGATAGCGCTAGCGAGTCATGTTGCTGAGGGTAATATTGGCTTTGGCCAACGCTATCATGTTTTGCCCGCGACTGAACATAAGATCAGGCTGGGTGGCGGGATGGATTGGCTCGCCGGGATCAATATCCTGCTGAGGCTTAAAGGGGCCTTTTAACGCAATTCACGCGGCATCGAAAAACTGATGTTTTCAATGCGGCCTGTCATTTCGCGGGGATTGTCCACCCCCATCTCCTTGAGCCGCTCAATCACGGCAAGCACCAGCACTTCCGGGGCGGAGGCGCCAGCGGTGATGCCAACCCTCTGTTTGCCCTGCAGCCAGGCGGGCAGAATATTTTCCGGTCCGTCGATCAGGTGGGCGGCAGAGCCGCAGCGCTCGGCCAGTTCCTTCAGGCGATTGGAGTTGGAGCTGTTGGGGGAACCCACCACCAGCACCAGGTCGCACTCCAGTGCCAGTTGCTTGACGGCGTCCTGGCGATTCTGGGTGGCGTAGCAGATATCGTCCTTGCGCGGCCCCAGAATGGCAGGGAAACGCGCGCGCAGGGCATCAATCACCTGGGCGGTGTCATCCACCGACAGCGTGGTTTGCGTCACGTAGGAAAGGTGCTCGGGGTCTGCCACATCAATCAAGCCCACATCGGCAATATTTTCCACCAGGTGGATTTTGCCGCCGTTGGCAGGGTCGTACTGGCCCATGGTGCCTTCGACTTCCGGGTGCCCGGCGTGGCCGATCAGGATGCACTCGCGGCCTTCAGCGCTGTATTTGGCCACTTCGATATGGACTTTGGTGACCAGTGGACAGGTGGCGTCAAAGACCCGCAGGCCGCGCTTGTCAGCATCGCTGCGCACCGCCTGGGAGACACCGTGGGCGCTGAAAATAACGATTTTGTCGTCCGGCACTTCGTCCAGTTCATCGACAAATACGGCACCGCGTTCCTTGAGACTTTCCACCACAAAGCGGTTGTGCACCACTTCATGGCGCACGTAAATCGGCGCGCCAAAAATGTCCAGGGCGCGGTTGACGATGTCGATGGCGCGATCGACACCGGCGCAAAATCCGCGCGGATTGGCGAGGACTATTTCCATAAAGAACTCAGCTCCACCGGCAAAGGGTTCATCAGTGGGTTACCGCCGCTTCCACCGCCTCGATGGCGACGCGAAACACAATCTCGTGGCCGGCAAGAGGGTGATTGAAATCGACCGTGACGGTATCGCCGTCAATGGCGGCGATAACACCGGGCAGCTCGGCGCGGTTGGCATCGGCGAAGGACACCACCAGGCCGACCTCCAGCGCCAGGGCGGGATCAAAATCCTTGCGCGCCATGGTCTGGATATTGCTGGGATTGTGCTGGCCAAAACCGTGCTCGGGTTTCATATCAAAGCTGGCCTCGTCGCCCGCCTTGAGGCCAAACAGCGCCTGCTCGTAACCGGGCAGCAGGCTGCCATCGCCCACGTCGAAAACCGCTGGCGCGCGGTCGAAGTTGGAGTCGAGCACAGTGCCATCGGCCAGTGTCAGGGAAAAATGTAGTGTCACCCGGGTGCCGGGTCCTATCATCAGATCAGTCATGGGTCTGCTTGCTGGTTTCAGTAGAATTTGCACTGGCTTGCCTGCCACTGCCAAACAGGGAGTCGACAACCATCACCACCGCGCCAACACAGATGGCGGAGTCGGCAATATTGAAGGCGGGCCAGTAGTAGCCGCCATAGTGCAGCTGGATAAAATCCACCACATAGCCCAGCACCAGACGGTCCCACAGGTTGCCAATGGCGCCGCCCAGGATCAGTGTCAGAGCGAGCAACTGCCAGAAGAAGTGGCGCGGCAGACGCGCGATCCAGACCGCGATCACCGCACTGACCAGCGTCGAAATGCCGACAAAAAACCAGCGCTGCCAGCCCCCGGCATCGCTCAAAAAGCTGAAGGCAGCGCCGGTATTGTGCAGCAGGGTCCAGTTGAAAAACGACGTCACCTCGACGGGGTTGGCGTATTCCAGCAGCGCCGTGGCGACGGCCTTGCTGATCTGGTCCAGCACGATGATCAGCGCAGCCAACGCATACCAAAGCAGCACGTTGCGGACCGTGCCTGCGCGGGGATTGTCATTGCTCATCGTTTTTTTCAAAAGAGTGCTTTCCAAAAGAGTGCTTTCCACCTTGGTGCTTGCCATCTGCTACCTTTGTTGGGTTACGGCTGCGCCTAACCCAACCTACAGAGTATTTTCCATCGTTGTCCCGCGTCAGGCAAAGCGCCTGACTTCACCACGGCCATCCACATTGTCGGCGCAGCGGCCACACAACTCGGGGTGATCGGCATGGCTGCCCACGTCGGGGAGAAAATGCCAGCAGCGCACGCACTTGGGTTGTGCCGATGTCACCAGTCCCACGCGCAAACCCGCCAGCGGCGATTGCACGACTGAATCCGAAACCGCGCCATCCTGTTTCACGCTGGCGCTGGAGGTGATGGTGACAAAACGCAGTTCATTGCCAAGTTTGGCCAACACTCCTGCAATCTGCGGGTTGGCGTGCAGCGTGACTTCGGCCTGCAGTGAACCTTTGATGGCACCGGCACTGCGTTGTTCCTCGATTACCTTGTTGACCGCTTCCTTTACCTCGGCAATGGTGTGCCAGTCGCTCACGGAAATCGCGGCCTCGGCGGGTAGACGCGGCAGCGGATGCCATTCGGCAACAAACACGGTTTTTTCGCGGGAGCCGGGCATAAATTGCCAGATCTCATCGGCGGTAAAACTGAGGATCGGGGCGATCCAGCGCACAAAGGCTTCGGCCACATGATAAATGGCAGTTTGCGCCGAGCGCCGTGGCAGGCTGTCGGCGCCGCAGGTGTAGATGCGGTCCTTGATGATATCGAGGTAAAAACCGCCCAGCTCATTGACGCAGAAATTGTGCAGCTTCTGGTAAATCATATGGAAATTGTAGCTGTGGTACAGCTCGACAATCTCGTCCTGCAGGCGCGCGGCGCGGTCCATCACCCAGCGGTCGAGAGCGATCATATCGTCCAGCTCCACGCTGTGGGCGGCGGGATCAAAGCCATCGAGATTGGAAAGCAGGAAGCGCGCCGTGTTGCGGATACGGCGGTAGGAATCCGCCGTGCGCTTGAGGATTTCGTCGGACACGCTCATCTCGCCGCTGAAATCGGTGGCCGCCACCCACAGGCGCAGCACATCGGCGCCCAGCTCGTTCACCACTTTTTGCGGCGACACCACATTGCCCACGGATTTGGACATCTTGCGGCCCTGGGCGTCGACGGTGAAGCCGTGGGTCAGCACCGCCTTGTAGGGGGCGCTGCCATTGATGGCAATGGCCGTTTTGAGGGAAGACTGAAACCAGCCACGGTGCTGGTCGGAGCCTTCCAGATACAGATCGGCCGGGCATTGCAGGTCATCGCGGCGACCCAGCACAGAGAAGTGGGTAACGCCGGAGTCAAACCACACGTCGAGGGTGTCGATCACCTTGCTGTAACGGGGTGCGTCGGCACCGAGCAGTTCGGCGGGATCAAGGTCGAACCAGGCGTCCATTCCGCCCTGCTCTACGCGCTGGGCCACGGCTTCGATCAGGCGGTCAGTCTCAGGGTGCAGTTCGCCGCTGTCCTTATCGACAAACAGGGCAATGGGCACTCCCCAGGTGCGCTGGCGAGAGATACACCAGTCAGGGCTGTTGTTGAGCATGGATTCGATACGTGCCTGGCCCCAGCCCGGGTACCAGGTGACCTGTTTGACAGCGTCCTTCGCCTGGTCGAGCAGGCCATTGGCGGACATGCTGACAAACCACTGGGGGGTGGCGCGAAAAATCAGTGGCGTCTTGGTGCGCCAGCAGTGGGGGAAACTGTGGGTGATCTTGCTCAGGCCCAGCAATTTGCCCTTATCCTTCAGCACATCGATGACTTTTTCGTCCACCTTGTAGACGTGATCACCGGCAAACAGCGGCACGCTGTCGCGGTAGGTGCCGTGATCGTCGATATAGTTGAGGGTGCCGATGCCGTAGCGGCTCGCTACCACAAAGTCATCGGCGCCGTGGTCGGGTGCGGTGTGCACAGCCCCGGTACCCGCCTCGGTGGTGACGTGGTCACCCAGCAGCACCGGCACCTGGCGGTCGTAGAAGGGATGCTGCAATTGCAGGTGTTCCAGCGCCGCGCCCTTGCAGCGGGCCAGCACCTGATGTTGTTCGATGCCACACTGGGCCAGGGTGTCGGCCAGCAGGGCTTCGGCCAGAATCAGACGCTGCTCGCGGCCCTCCGCTGTGCACTGCACCACCACATAATCCAGTTCGGGATTGACCGACACCGCCTGGTTGGCGGGTAGTGTCCAGGGGGTGGTGGTCCAGATCAGCACCGCTATCTCGCCGCTGCCAGCAAGCGGGCCTGTCAGCGCTTCGAGGGCGGCAGGATCAACCACGGGGAAACTCACGTAGATGGAAAAGGATGTCTTGTCCTGGTATTCCACTTCCGCTTCCGCCAGGGCGGAGGCTCCCACCACGCTCCAGTACACCGGCTTGTAGCCCTTTACCAGATGGCCGTTGCCGATGATTTTGCCCAGCGCACGGATAATGTCGGCCTCGACCTTGGGGTCCATGGTCAGGTAGGGGTTGTCCCAGTCACCCACTACACCCAGGCGGATAAAGTCCTTTTTCTGCCCTTCAACCTGCTTGCGGGCGTAATCGCGGCAGTGCTGGCGGAAGGTTTTGAAGTCCACCTTGACCCCGGCCTTGCCGATTTTTTTCTCGACATTGTGCTCAATGGGCAGGCCGTGGCAGTCCCAGCCGGGCACATAGGGCGCGTCGTATCCGCTCAGCACGCGGGATTTGACGATGATGTCCTTGAGGATCTTGTTGACCGAATGACCGATATGAATATCGCCGTTGGCATAGGGAGGGCCGTCGTGGAGAATAAATTTTTCACGCCCCTGACGTGCCGCGCGCATGGCCTGGTACAAACCGGCCTGCTGCCAGTTTTCCAGCATCGCTGGCTCGCGCTGGGCCAGGTTGGCTTTCATGGCGAAAGGGGTGCTTGGCAGATTGAGGGTTGCCTTGTAATCCCGGGGCGTTGTGTCGGTCATTGTGATCTGAATAGTCCTCTGCAGTGTCTTGCGGACGCTTTCTCAAGCAGCCCTGTGGCGCGACGTCAAATAGCTCATGAGCCAGATATTAAAACATGCCGGGAAGGCATGGTTGTATGGGGTCAGTGCACACGCTCGGCAAAAAAGCGCCGGGCATTGTCGATATCTGCACGAATATTCACCAGCAACTCATCCACGTTGGCGAACTGCTTTTCATCGCGCATCCGTGCAATAAATTCCACCGTGATGCGTTTGCCATACAGGTCGCCCTCCCAGTCCAGCACATGGACTTCCAGAATCGGCTTGATCAGGTCACCCACTGTGGGCCTTACACCCACATTGGCCACCGCCGGCAAACGCTGGCCGTCCACCAGTACCTCCACCACAAACACACCCTTGAGGGGCGCGCGGAAGCGCTGCAAGTGCACATTGGCGGTGGGCACACCCAGGGTTCGCCCCAGGCGCTGGCCGTGCACTACCCGCCCGGAAATGCGGAACGGTTTGCCGAGCAGTGCCTGGGCGGCGAGAAAGTTGCCCACTTCCAGCTCTTCCCGCACCCAGGTGCTGCTGACGCGGCGACCTTCACGCACCACCGTGGCGGTATCGATCACTTCAAAACCGTGTTCCAGGCCCGCTGCCTTGAGCATCTGGCTGTCGCCCCTGCGGTCGCAACCAAAGCGGAAATCATCGCCCACTACCAGGCAGCGCACGCCGATCCCGTTAATCAGTACCTGGTCGACAAACTCACGCGCCGACAACTGGCGGAAACTGCGGTTGAATTGCAGGCAAAAAATACAGTCGATGTCCTCGGCATAAATGGCCTCAAGCTTTTCATGGAGCCGCATCAAGCGCGCCGGGGCCTGCTCCTGGGAGAAAAACTCCATGGGGTGCGGCTCAAAAATCATCGCCATCGAGGGCACGCCGTACTCGGCGGATTTCTGCCGCACCTGGGCCATGATCGCCTGGTGCCCCAAGTGGATGCCATCAAAGGTGCCAATGGTCGCCACCACCCCCTGATTGTCAGGGCGCAGATTGTGTAAACCGCGTATAAATCGATGCAACACGGAAATGGGCCACCGGGGGGTCGTTGAGCATACAGAAAGGGCGAGAGTATACAGCACCGGGGAGCGGCAATGTAGTGACTCCGAGCGGGGGCCTTATCAGCGAGCACCACGGTGCCGGGTTGCGCCATGCCTACCCGGCTTTTTTAACCTGCATGACGGGCACGGACCGGGCGCAAATCCCGCCAGCGCACACCGGCGGCCACCAGCACGCCAAAATACACGCCAGCGCCGGCGCTGCAAATCAATCCCAGCCACAGGGCACGCAGGGTAAAGGACCACGTCAGCCACTGGTCAAGGCGCGCCAACAACATCAACAGCACCGCCACCATCGCCAGATTGGCCAGGGCCAGCCGCCCCAGGAACAGCCCCCAGCCAGGGGCTGCACGGTATACCTTGTCGCGCCGCAGTCCGCGAAACAGCAAGTAACCGTTGACGTAAGCAGCCAGGGAGGTGGCCAGGGCCAGCCCCATATGGCCAACTTGCCAGTAGTGATGGAGGGGAATCACAAAGGCGATATTGAGCACCATATTTACCGCCATGGCGATAATGCCGATGCGCACCGGGGTGACCATGTTCTGGCGGGCAAAAAATCCCGGTGCCAGCACCTTGATCAGCATGAAGGCAATCAAGCCCAGGGCGTAGGCCCGCAGGCTGAGGGTGGACATGGCGATATCCCGGGCATCAATCTGGCTGCCATCGTAAAACAGGGTGGTGAGGATGGGTGGCGCCAGAATCACCAGGGCCAGGGTGGCGGGCACGGCCACCAGCAACACCATGCGCACCGCCCAGTCGAGGGTCGCGGCGAAAGTATCGGGATTGTCGGCGGCATGCTGGCGCGACAGGCTCGGCATGATCACCGTGCCCAGGGCCACGGCGAATACCCCGAGGGGCAGCTCTGACAGGCGATCCGAGTAATACAGCCAGGACACACTGCCGGTGGGCAGGAAGGAGGCTATCACCGTATCGAGCAGCAAATTGACCTGACTGACAGAGACACCAAAAATCGCCGGGGTCATCAGCTTGAGGATGCGCTTGACCCCGTCGTAGTGCCAGTCCAGCACCGGCCTCGGCATCAGTTTCAGCCCCATCAGAAACGGGATCTGGAACACCAGCTGCACCACCCCGGCCACCAGCACCCCCCACGACAGGGCATAGGCGGGCTCGGTAAACCAGGCGGCACCGGCCAGGGCAGCGCCGATCAGGCAGATGTTGAGCCACACCGGGGTAAAGGCCGGAATGGCGAAACGGTCGTAACTGTTGAGAATGCCTGCCGACAGCCCGGTCAGGGAGATCAACAGCAGGTACGGGAAAGTGATGCGGATCATGCTGGTAGCGGCGTCGAACTTGGCCGGATCGCTGGCAAAACCCGGGGCAAAGATCATGGTCACCACGGGCGCGCCCATCACCACCAGCACAGTCATCAAGATGAGCACCGAGCCCAGCGCGCCCGCTACCCGATCTACCAGCTCCTTCACCGCCGCATGACTGCCGCGCTGGCGATATTCCGACAGCACCGGCACAAAGGCCTGGGCAAAAGCACCTTCGGCAAACAGGCGGCGGAGGAAATTGGGGATTTTGAAGGCCACGAAGAACGCATCCGCCGCACCATCGGCGCCAATCACCCGCGCCATCACTACATCGCGAATCAGCCCCAGCACCCGCGACAGCATGGTCATGGTGCCCACCAGCGCGCTCGACCTCAGCAGGCTGGGCGGTGGCGGCGGTGTTGACTCGGTTGTTGCAGATGTGTGCTGGGTATCCAAGTTGGGCAGGCTCTGTTTTGATCAGCGCGCAGTTTACTCTGCCACGGTCTTGAGTTTCACGTTTCACGTTACACGTTGCACGCAAGCCGTGGGGCTGCGCCCCCCCGATGACTCTTTTTTAGTCGGCGCGGCACGGGCCTGAAGCGCTTTTACGTGAAACGTGTAACGTGAAACTCACAAACAGGCTGCCCCATTGAAATCTCCCCCGCCGCCCCCAGATAAACCCCACACAGTCAGATAAGGAACGACACATTGGAACAGTATCGGGGAACAACCATCCTCTCGGTGCGCCGCAACGGCAAGGTGGTGATCGGCGGCGACGGTCAGGTATCGCTGGGCAATACCGTCATGAAGGGCAATGCCCGCAAGGTGCGGCGCCTCTACAAGGACCAGGTGATTGCCGGTTTTGCTGGCGGCACGGCGGACGCTTTCACCCTCTTTGAACGCTTTGAAGCCAAGCTCGAACAACACCGCGGCCAGCTGGTGCGCGCCGCCGTGGAGCTGGCCAAGGACTGGCGCACCGATCGCGCCCTGCGCCGCCTCGAAGCGCTGCTGGCGGTGGCCGATGCCAATGCTTCCCTGATCATTACCGGCAACGGCGATGTGATCGAGCCGGAAAACGACCTGATCGCCATCGGCTCCGGCGGCGCTTTTGCCCAGTCCGCCGCCCGCGCCCTGCAGGAAAACACCGACATGAGCGCCCGCGATATCGTCGAAAAAAGTCTCGGTATCGCCGCCGATATCTGCATCTACACCAATCACAACCGCACGATTGAAGAGCTGGAGTATTAGGTATGTGAGATGAGAAATGGGAGATGCGAGACGGAAATGCACTCCCGTTTGTTGTCTATCGTCTCCCGTCTCTCCTCCAACATCTCCCGTCATCAGCGCGAACGACCCACAGGAACAACCAATGTCAAACATGACCCCCCGCGAAATCGTCCACGAGTTGGACCGCCATATCATCGGCCAGGACGACGCCAAGCGCGCCGTGGCCATCGCCCTGCGCAACCGCTGGCGCCGCATGCAGCTCAATGAAGACCTGCGCAACGAGATTACCCCCAAGAATATCCTCATGATCGGCCCCACCGGCGTGGGCAAGACCGAAATCGCCCGGCGCCTGGCGAAACTCGCCAATGCGCCTTTTATCAAGGTCGAAGCCACCAAGTTCACCGAAGTGGGTTATGTGGGCCGGGATGTGGAATCCATCATCCGCGACCTGGTGGAAAGCGCCGTCAAACAGCTCCGCGAGCAGGAAGTGGAGCGCGTCAAGCAGCGCGCCGCCGATGCCGCCGAAGAGCGCATCCTCGATGCCCTGCTGCCCCCTGCCAGGGGCGCTGCCCCGGAGGACAGCAGTTCATCAGCGGGAAGGCAGATTTTCCGCAAGAAACTGCGCGAAGGCGACCTCAATGACAAGGAAATTGAAATCAGCGTGAGCGCAGCCCCGGTGGGCGTCGAGATCATGGCGCCGCCCGGCATGGAGGAGATGACCAGCCAGTTGCAGAACATGTTTTCCAACATGGGCAGCGGCAAGAGCAAAACCCGCAAGATGACTGTCGCCAAGGCCCTGAAACTGGTCACTGATGAAGAGGCAGCGAAGCTCCTCAATGACGAAGACATCAAGACCCGCGCCATCAGCAGCGCCGAGCAAAACGGCATCGTCTTTATCGACGAGATCGACAAGGTGGCCAAGCGCGGCCAGACCTCCGGCGCCGATGTGTCCCGCGAAGGGGTGCAGCGCGACCTGCTGCCCCTGATTGAAGGCTGCACCGTAAGCACCAAGTACGGCATGATCAAAACCGATCACATCCTGTTTATCGCCTCCGGCGCCTTCCACTTTTCCAAGCCCTCGGACCTGATCCCCGAGCTGCAGGGCCGCCTGCCGATCCGGGTCGAGCTGGAATCCCTGAGCGCGGGCGATTTCGAACGCATTCTCACCGAACCCAACGCCTCCCTCACCGAGCAGTACCGGGAGTTACTGGCCACCGAGGGGCTGGCCATTGAGTTCACCGCAGATGGCGTGCGGCGACTTGCCGAGATCGGCTGGGAAGTGAACGAACGCACCGAGAATATCGGCGCTCGCCGACTGCACACGGTGATGGAGCGTTTGCTTGAAGAGGTCTCTTTTACCGCCTCGGACCTTGCCAGCGTAGGCCAGAAAATTGTGATCGACGCTGCATTTGTCGATCAGCACCTCGGCGAGCTGGCGCAAAACGAGGATCTCTCGCGCTTTATCCTCTGAGGCGAGAGCCTTCATAACATTTGCGCCCCGGGCATTTATGGCTGAATATCCCCCGACACAATAAAGCCATAAATCACCGCAAGGGAGGGAACGCCCGTGTTTGCAGTGCTCGCACCCATCTGGATTGGCCTGGCCATTATGACGGCGTCGCTGGTCGGCGCCTTTTTGGTTGCTCGCCTTGTTCACCCCAGCTCTACGCCTGGCCGCGTACTGCGTTATCTGTCAGTCGGAATAGTGCTGCTCTTTGCCCTGCAAGTTGCCCTGGTGGCAACTCTTGGCGCTGTCGGCGCCGAGAAGCTGGTTGGCCCGCTGTTCCTGCCCTTGAACGCCGCACTTGGCTGGAGCGCTGCGGCTGCGGCGGGGTTTCTGATCCTGACCCGCAGTGAGCGACTGGGCCGCTGGTGGCCGCTGATCGGGCTGCTGGTGGGTGTATTGACCATCGCTTTATTCCTGTATCGCGTCGCTGTGCGCGATATCGTGGAAGTGGCCCAGGGCCAGGCGGAAACCCCGGCCATGACAGTTCAGCAAAACGGCCCTTCTGCCTATCTGATTGCCCCGTCCTTTACCAGCAACCTTATCAGCATCTTTGATTTGCGCACCAATACAGCGGTGAAAACCATCCCCCTCGGCTCCAGGGGGGCGTGCTGTGTGTATCCACTGGCGAGCGGAGAAAAGGCCTATGTGGTATCGGGGCTTGATCCCCATGTCAGCGTGCTCGATATGCACAGCCTGGAGATTGTCAAACGCATTGAACTCAGTGATATCTGGGCGGAAGCCGGCAGCCGGGTGCAGGCGGATGACCGGATGTTCTGGGTCGGCGAAATCGGCAAGGCCTATGTGGAAGGCATTGATACCCGGACTGAAGAGATTGTGCACTCCTACCCAGGCGGTGGTGGCGCCATGCACGTCAGCCCCGACGGGCAATACCTCTACAGCCTGATGACCGAGGGCGAGGCCCCGGTGTTTAGCGTGCGCGACCCCGCAACGGGAAAGCAGGTTGGCGCGCTGACTGTGCCAGTGGAGCAGGGGGAAGTGCCCTCCAGCATCATGATCAACCCCCAGGGCAGCAAGGCCTACCTGACATTTTTCTCCAAACAGGGCGGAGCGGTGGTGATTGATTTGCACAATCCCCTGCAACCCCGCTATATAAAGACCATCCGCACTGGGGCGATCACCCTGGTTGGCACTTTTGACCCCGAGGGCAATACCCTGTGGCTGCCAAATACAGGTGCCGGGACACTGTCGATTGTCGATGTAAAAACAGATGACATAGTCCACACCATTGATCTCAGGCGCTATGTCAGCACTGTCGAGTTTGCCGGCGACTACGCCTATATCGCCCAGAGCCCGTCGATTCGCCAGCCCACCTATATCCTCTCTGCCATCCAGACGGCTCTGGGGGGTCATACCGGGCGGGCTGCTGGCGCCGCCAGAGGGTGCGACAACCTGGCGGCCAGGGCTGGAAACCCCCGCCGAAATTGTCACCTATAACCGCCACACTTTTCAGCGAGTACCAGTCGCAGCCATGTCGATTCCGTCGACGACCTTTACCATGGGTGTTGTGAAACTGCCGGA
>Ga0209347_1002514_pt1 | contig 24004 bp, 27 predicted proteins | sample AutmiccommuBRH23_FD_187382 | JGI IMG/M metagenome (GOLD analysis project Ga0209347, IMG submission 187382) | Deep subsurface microbial communities from Mt. Terri, Switzerland - Autotrophic microbial communities BRH/23 (SPAdes) (version 2) | ecosystem: Environmental > Aquatic > Deep subsurface >...
CGGTTATGAAGCCATGACAAAAGGTTGCCTCGGAGGGACCGGATTCTGCTTTGTATCAAGCGTGGGAGAGGTATATCCCTGCGGGTACCTGCCTGCACTTGCTGGGAACATAAAAGAACAGCCCTTCGGAGAGATATGGGAGAACTCACAGGTTTTCAATGACCTGAGAAACCCCTCAAGGCTGAAAGGGAAGTGCGGGAACTGCGAGTACAATGAAGTATGTGCAGGGTGCCGCGCACGCGCTTTTGCTGCAACCGGCGACTACCTGGCGGAAGAACCATACTGCATATACGTACCCAGAAAACAGTGATACTAATGATACACCTGGATGATACAGATAAAAAGATCCTGAACACCATACAGCATGATTTTCCGCTTGATGTCCGCCCTTTCAAAAAGCTTGGCGAAGAAATGGGTATCAGCGAAGAGGAGATCATCAGGCGCCTTGAGAGACTGCATGATGAAGGAGCGGTCAGGAAGATAGGGCCGGTCATCAACCGCAACAGAGTAGGTGGCACCAGTACGCTTGTAGCAGTGAATGTACCTGAGCACATGATAGAGGAGGTTGCAGGCTACATCGACGAATACTCCGAGGTGTCCCACAACTATCTTCGACCGGATAAGTACAATGTATGGTTCACGCTCTCAGCCTCCAGCGAGGAAAGAATAAAGGAGATACTTGAAGAGCTGACCCTCAGGACAGGGCTTGAATTCATGAGCCTGCCTACTGTAAGATTGTTCAAGATAGGAGTCAGGTTCAATATCAAGTGAGAAATGTCAGGCGATAGTCAGAGGTGAGGATCATAGGTGGAAACTACGCGAGAAATATGGATGCAACCGATGAAATGATACTGAAGGCCACCCAGGACGGTATCCCGCTCCGGGGGTCACCTTTCAGGGACATAGCAGAACGCCTGGGACTTACAGAAGATGAAGTTGTGGAAAGAATAAGACTACTGAAAGAGAAAGGCATCATCCGGCGATTTGGCGCATCCATCGGGCACAGGGACATAGGCATCCTCGCCAACGCCATGTGCATATGGAACGTCCCTGACGAGAGGGTGGAGGATGTCGGCAGAATAATGGCATCTTTCCCGGAGGTCACTCACTGCTACGAGAGACCGCGGCGCTCGGGGTGGGAATACAATCTTTTTACAATGGTCCACTCCTACACAAGGAGCGAATGCGAGGAAGTGGCTGCAAGGATCTCGCAATCCACCGGCATAGAGGATTACAGGCTCCTGTTCAGTGAGCGCGAGTTCAAGAAGACCGGTGTCCGCCTCTGACTGTCGTAACGTTTAACTAAGTTCGGGTTCAAGGCAACTGGACACAACCGGAGTACACCATATGGCACAAGAAAACTGCTTTCTACCACTTATGATAGACATGTCCGGCCGGAAGATAGTCATCTTCGGCGGCGGTTCCGTGGGCGAACGCAAGGCACTGCTATTCTCCCCGTATGCGGATGTAACGGTCATCAGCAGAGGTTTTACCCCGTGCATCCGACAGATGCAGGAGGAAGGCAGTGTCACCCTGGTTGAAGCAGACGTCAGCGGCCTTACTGACGACCAGATAGGCAGCTTCCTAAAAGATGCATTCCTTGTCATACCTGCAACGAATGAAAAGGCAGTCAATGAGAGGATCGCCTCTGCGGCAAAGATAAGGAAGATCCTTTCAAACCCTGTGGACGTCATCGGGGATGTCACTGTTCCTTCAGTGATTAAAAAAGGCGATCTGACAATCAGCATATCAACTTCAGGTTCAAGCCCCGCTTTTTCAAGATTTGTCAGGCAAAGGATCGAGGAAGTCATAACGCCACAGTTCGCGGACATGATAGAGATCCAGGAAAAACTCCGTACGTACCTTAAAGAGAATATACCCGACCAGAAGGACAGGAAGGACATACTCTGGCAGGTACTTGAAAGCAGCGAGGTATGGGAAGCCCTTGAATCATCCTATGAAAAAGGGTATAACGTAGCACTTGGTATAGTAAGTCAAAAAATAAACGGGAAAGTCCGATAACATGTCTGGTCACAACACGTTTTCAGCATTGAGAAGAAGTCTGCCCGGGGTGTCCCGGTGACTGAGATATCCAGCATGGTCATCACTCATTCCAGGGCAACCGTGGAAGAGATGGAAGAGGTATGGGACGGGGACCTTGAGAATGTACTCCGGGAACTTTACGCGAATGAGCTCGTACATGAGTGTGCGGTACTTAAGACCTGCAACCGTATAGAGATGTACCTTGTCTCCAACAAGGGCAGCAGCGTGATGTTCCAGTTTGCGAAAAAAATGGGGTTGTCCTCCAACATCATCGACTTCTATGACCATGAGGAATCGATCATGCACCTGCTCAGGCTCTCTGCAGGCCTCGAGTCCATGATAATAGGCGAGGACCAGGTCCTGGGACAGATAAAGGACCTCTACCAGGTAGCTAAGAACCTCGGTACTACCGGAAAGATGCTTGATACGGCATTCAGCAAGGCCATCCAGGTGGGAAAGAGGGTAAGGACAGAGACAGAGATCAACAGGGGTGCCCTGTCAATTGCTTCTGCTGCGGTCGACCTTGCAGAGGAGACCGTAGGAGACCTCAAGAACAAGATGGTGCTTGTGATCGGTACGGGAGAAATGGGAACCCTTGTGACCAGGGCGCTCTCCCACAGGGAGATAGAGCTTATGTATATTGCAAACCGCACCTATGCTGCAGCAAAGAAACTTGCAGACGACATGGGAGGTCATGCGGTGCATTTCGATCACATAGAAGAGAATCTCAAGAAAGCCGATGTGGTCATCTGTGCCACGGGGGCACCGCACTTTGTGCTCAGGCATCAGCAGGTGCTCAAGGCGATTGAATCAAGGCAAAAAGCGCTCCTTCTGATAGATATTGCAAATCCCCGTGATATCGAGCCCACCATTGGCACGATCCCGCTTGTCACACTATATAATATAGATAACCTGCGCGTCATCAATGAGAAGAACCTGGAACTGAGAATGGAAGAAGCAAAGAAGGCCCAGGCTATCATCGACGAGGAATTCGACCTTCTGATCAAACAATACAAACGCCAGAGAGCCGATCATATAGTATCCGAGATGTATGCCCAGTTCTACAAGGTCCGCAGCCAGGAAAAAGAGCGTGCTGTCACTAAACTGAGCACATACCATACGATCGGGGATATTGAACAGAAGATCATCGACGATCTGACACACTCTATCGTTAACAAGATACTCTCAGAGCCTACGAAGGTCCTGAGAAATGCAGCGGAAGTGTGCGACGACGAGATGCTGGACATGGCCTTCCGCCTGTTCAACATAGATAAATGCAATGATAAAAGCAGGATAAAAGGAGAGTTGCTGCCATGTTCCCGGAAACCAGAATGAGAAGATTAAGAAACGGAAAGATAAGAGACCTCGTGAGGGAAACATCGCTATCATCTGAGAATCTCATTTACCCTATGTTCGTGGATGAGACCATAACAACTATCCAGGGAACAACTTCTATGCCCGGTGTTGAGAGGCTTCCTCTCAGCAAGGTTGCCGATGATGCAAAAGAAGCTGCTGACCTGGGGATACCTGCGATCATACTTTTCGGCATACCTGAGCATAAGGATGAGCAGGGAAGCTCTGCATGGGGAGACGAGGACATAGTCCAGAAGGCAGTCCGCGAGATCAAGAGCGAGCTTGGAAAGGATATGGTCGTTATCACTGATGTATGCCTTTGCGAGTACACCGACCACGGCCACTGCGGCATGGTCGATTTCGGGAAGGAGGAAATACTGAACGATCCCACCCTACCGCTGCTCGGGAGAACGGCAGTCAGCCATGTAAAGGCCGGTGCTGATATGGTGGCACCATCCGGCATGATGGATGGGATGATAGGCGCCATAAGGTCTGCGCTTGATGACAATAGTTTCAGGGACATACCTATAATGTCCTACGCTGCGAAATACTCTTCTTCATTCTACGGTCCCTTCAGGGATGTTGCGGAATCAGGGTGCTGTTTCGGTGACCGCTCGACCTACCAGATGGACCCTGCCAACTCCGATGAGGCGATGCGGGAGGTAGAACTGGATATCCTGGAGGGTGCCGATATAATAATGGTAAAACCGGCGCTTCCGTACCTTGACATAATATACAGGGTCAAGAACGAGTTCAGGATGCCCACAGCCGCATACAATGTCAGCGGCGAATACGCTATGATCAAGGCAGCTGCGCAGAACGGCTGGCTGGATGAGAAGAAGGTCATGTACGAATCCCTGCTTTCCATCAAACGGGCAGGTGCGGACATGATCCTGACCTATTTCGCAAAAGACATGGCACGGATGCTTAAATGACAGAATGGTGATCCAATGTCCTTAGACAAGTCAAGAGAATTATACAAGAAAGCAAGAACCCTCCTTCCCGGAGGGGTCAGCAGCCCTGTCAGGGCTATCAAGCCGTATCCGTTCTATACCGAATCCGCCTCCGGCTCAATTATCAGGGATATCGACGGGAACGAGTATATCGATTATTGCCTGGCATACGGGCCTAACATTCTGGGACATGCCAATCCGAAAATAAAGGCGGCAATCATTGCCCAGCTCGACAAGGGCTGGCTGTACGGCACACCCACGGAGCTCGAGGTGAACCTTGCGGAAAGGATCGCAGGCATCTACCCTAGCATCGATATGCTCAGGTTCGTATCCACCGGTACTGAAGCCACCATGAGCGCACTGCGTGCTGCCAGGGGATTCACAGGCAGGGACAAGTTCATCAAGATAGAAGGCGGCTTCCACGGAGCTCATGATGCGGCCCTCGTCCAGGCAGGATCAGGCGCCACAACATTAGGCAAACCCGACTCACTCGGAGTGCCTGCCGACTTCACAAAGCACACGCTCCAGGTGCCATTCAACGATATTGAGGCACTGACAGATGTCATCGAGAGGAACAGGGAAGATGTTGCAGCGCTGATAATAGAGCCGGTGCTGGGGAATATCGGGCCCGTGCTCCCTGAAGGGGATTACCTCAGTGACGTGCGTAAAGTCACGGAGGAGCACGATGTGGTACTTATCTTCGACGAGGTCATCACTGGTTTCAGGCTGGCCATGGGAGGCGCCCAGGAATACTACGGCGTAACGCCGGACATGACCACGCTTGGGAAAATAATCGGCGGCGGCCTGCCAATCGGAGTGTTCGGGGGGAAGGAAGAGATCATAGAGATGATAGCACCTTCCGGAGGCGTGTACCAGGCAGGCACCTACAGCGGTTGCCCGGCATCTGTTGCCACAGGACTGGCAGTACTGGATGTGCTTGAGAAGGAGGATGTTCACAGGAAGCTTAACGCCAAAGGTGACATGCTCAGGGCCAGGCTGACAGAAATAGTTGATGACCTGGGACTTGATTACAATGTCTGCGGCATATCCTCGATGTTCAAGATATTCTTCGGTGACAGACCGCTGAACTACCGGGAAGTTCTCAAATGCGACAAAGAAGGATACCTGGGATTCTTCTTCAGGATGCTGGATAGCGGGGTATTCCTGCCTCCCTCGCAGTTCGAGACGAATTTCCTGTCCACGGCCCATACGGAAGAGAATATAGAGAAGACGCTTGCAGCATACGAAGCGAACCTCAGGTGAAACGGAGAATGTCATGATAATAGGAACCCGCGGAAGTGACCTTGCCCTTGCACAGGCGACAACTATCGAGCGCATGCTGGCGGAGCTTGATGTACATACCACCAGGAAAATAATAAAGACCTCCGGCGACACTTTCACTGACCGCCCCCTGCATGAGATCGCCGGGGTAGGCGCCTTTGTACGGGAGCTTGATGACAGGATGCTCGAGGGGGATGTCGACATTGCGGTGCACTCCATGAAAGATATGCCCACCGTCAGGCCTGAGAGGCTCTCAACTTCAGCGGTGCTCAAGCGGGATTCACCCTGCGACGTGCTCCTGACAACGGACGGCTCGAAGCTGGAGGAACTCCCTGAAAATGCAATCATAGGGACAACCTCCATGCGCAGGCGGGCACAGTTACTGAGGTACCGCCCCGACCTTGCGGTCCATGACCTGCGTGGAAATATCAACACCAGGATAAGAAAGCTTGAAGAGGGGCAGTATGACGGCATCATGCTCGCGGAAGCGGGCCTTCAGCGCATGAACTGGGATCTGGATGTGCAACGCCTCGACCCAAACCATTTCTGTCCCTCGGCCAACCAGGGCACCATAGCAGTTGTCACCGTAGCCGGGAGCGAGGCAGAGAAAATCACCTCTAAGCTGGACCATCGTAAGACCAGGATCGAGACCGCCATTGAGCGCATAGTGATCGCCTATGTGGAAGGCGGCTGTACCGCGCCTGTCGGTTCGTTCACACATTTCATCAATGACAGAGAACTGCACGTCCTGGCAGAAGTGCTATCCCTTGACGGCACGGAACAGGTGCGCATTGATGAGGTAATTCCTCTGGAAGACTACGGGATGCACGCAAGTAAACTCGGAATGAGGCTTGTAGATCTGGGCGGTAAGGAGCTTGTGGAGCAAGCAGTCTGCCAGCTCAATGCAAGGATCTGAAAGTAAAGATAACATGACAGAGATCACAGGAATCAAGCTTAAGAACCCGACGATCCTGGCCGCGGGTATCATGGGCACCACGGGTGCGTCTCTTGCACGCATGGCATGGGAAGGGGCTGGCGCAGTGGTCACAAAATCCATCGGGCCACAGCCCAAGGAAGGCCACAGTAACCCCAGCATGGTAAACCTGGGATACGGATTCCTGAATGCAATGGGACTCCCCAATCCATCATACCCGGATTTCTCCGGGGAACTCGAGATCGCCAAAAGGGAATCGGAGGTCCCTGTAATAGCCAGCATCTTTGGAGGGAATGCGGAAGAGTTCGCCATCGTCGCAGACGGCCTGGTCGATGCAGGCCCTGATGCATTCGAGCTTAACGTGAGCTGCCCCCATGCACAGGGCTATGGCGCCTCCATCGGCTGCGATGCATGTGCCGTTGAAGAGATAACAGCTGCAGTTTGCGATATCACTGAACTGCCGGTCTGGGTCAAACTCACTCCCAATGTAACAGACATAGTATCCATAGGAAAAGCAGCACAGAGAGGAGGCGCTGATGCCGTTGTTGCCATCAACACCGTGCGCGGGATGGCTATAGATATCCACAGCGGATACCCCGTACTGGGCAACAGGTTCGGCGGACTGTCCGGCCGGGCGATAAAGCCTGTAGCTATCAAATGCGTGTACGACCTATATGCCGCTCTTGACATCCCTGTTATAGGCGTTGGCGGAATCTCAACATGGGAAGATGCAGTCGAAATGATGATGGCCGGCGCTTCCGCCATACAGATAGGTTCTGCGGTCTACGACGGGCCTGAAGTTTTCCAGGCAGTTGCAGATGGCATTGAGAGTTTCATGCTCTCCGGAGGATACAAAGATACCAGCGATATTGTCGGGCTTGCCCACAGGAGGATGTGATGTACCCGATAGATGTGAAGATAACGAAGATAGTACAGGAATCGCCTTCCAACAAGACGTTCTTTTTTGACAGGAACTTTAATGAAGCGCTCCCGGGCCAGTTCGTCATGGTATGGATCAGGGGCACGGACGAAATCCCCATGACACTTTCTTACAGGAACGCCATCACTGTCCAGAAGGTTGGAGATGCCACTGCAAAGCTCTTTGAGATGAACGAGGGTGACCATCTCGGCATACGGGGACCCTTTGGCAAAGGTTACACACTACCCGGCAGGAACGAGAACATACTTATCGTGGCCGGAGGCGTAGGAACTGCAGCGATAGCCCTGCTTGCAGAACATGCCATTGATCAGGGCACCTGTGTGACCGCTATTATGGGAGCAAGGAATGCTGATGAGCTCCTGTTCGTAGACCGGTTCACTCCCTGCAGAAGCCTTCACATGACCACTGATGATGGCTCTGCACATCGTTGCGGCTTTGTCACCGACGTGCTCTGCGAGATAGATGCCTCGAAATTCGACAGGATATATACCTGCGGGCCTGAGATGATGATGAAGCGTGTCTTTGACATCCTTGAAAAACAGAACGCTCTCGCCAAGACCGAATTTAGCCTGCACAGGTACTTCAAATGCGGCATAGGAATATGCGGCGCATGCTGTATGGATAACGACGGGCTGCGGGTCTGCAGGGACGGGCCTGTGTTCAACGGGATGCAGCTTAAGGGGTCTGAATTTGGAAAATATATGAGAGGTCCAAGCGGGAACAAGAAGAAGGTGTGAACAGCAGCTGGTTAACAGCATCCCCCTCTTTTGTAGTGGTTGAACCGGGACTAAAAAAGCAGATCAGATGCATTCCTGCACCATTATTTTTGAAGCCATGCCTTTGCCAAGAGCATAGTTACAGCCGTTAAGGTCCACTATAAGGGCACCCATATTATCCTTCTTGACCTTCAGGAAGGAATTCTCTATAAACCCCATTGATCTCAGGCGATTCATCAGTGAAAGACCTGCATTGATCGATATGATCTTACTGACCTTACCTTCCGGCATCATTGCCAGTGGCATTATTGGAGCCATGCGTTCACCTCTGCAGTTTATGAAATGCAGGCATTACCCTGTTAGTAGGCATGCCTAATATAAGTCGACATTGCGATATAGTGTTTTATTGTATATATAAGTTGCCTGCGCCAAAGAAAACTTGCTAACATGACAAATCCACTTGAGCAGATAACACAATCCATTTAAGCCATGATCCCGCTTAACAAAATATGCCCGATATAAAAGAGAGAGAAGAACAGCACAATGTTCCCGAACTGGTGATGGGAGTGCGCGATCTGGCATCCCTGGGGGCCTGCAAGGACCATGCAGACGCGGTTTACTTCTCAATTGACAGGTTCAGTCTCAGGTCAAGAGCAAATGACCTCACGCCGGACAATATGGCAGACTTTGTAGAGCAGGTGCATGAATACGGGCTGAAGGGCTATCTTGCTGTTAATTCCGTGATCTACCCACATGATCTGCGGGAGCTTGGATCAGTGCTTGAAACTGCAGCATCCGCGGATGTTGATGCTATCATAGCCTGGGACCCTGCAACCATAATGCAGGCTGCTGAGCATGACCTCAGGATACACATATCCACCCAGGCCAACGTATCGAACCAGCAGAGCGCTGAGTTCTACAGGTCCATGGGAGCAGGCAGGGTCGTGCTTGCCAGAGAGCTGGGCCTTGAGCAGATAAAAGAGATCAGAGCGCACACGGACATGGAACTGGAGGTATTCGTCCACGGAGCCATGTGCCAGGCAATATCAGGCAGATGCTACCTTTCAGCATACCTGCTGGGCAAGTCCGGGAACTGCGGGGAATGCAGCCAACCCTGCAGGTGGGAATGGTCACTGCATTCCGACAGGGGAGAAAAGGTAGACTTAAAAGGGAAATATCTGCTCAATGCAAAGGACCTCTGCATGATAGAGCACATACCCGAACTTATCGAAGCCGGGATCAATGCCTTCAAAGTAGAGGGCAGGCTGCGGGGCCCGGGATATACATCCACGGTCTCAAAATGCTACAGAAAAGCCATGGATGACTGCAGAAGCGGCACTTATACTCTTGAAGCTGCCGGTATACTGAAAGGAGAGATGGGGCTACAGTATAACCGTGGTTTTTCCACTGGGTGCTATTTCGGCATCCCAGGACCGGAAGGACTGGCCTGCGATCAGTCCATGAATGTATCGCCTGTACAGAAACAGGCTGTCGGCGTAGTGCTCAACTATTATCCTAAAAACAGTGCTGCATCACTAAAGCTCACAGAGCAGGGAATAGAACTTGGTGACAGGATAGTTATCGAAGGCAGTACCACCTACATTGAACAGGAAGTATCTTCCATAGTAAGAGACGGGGAAAATGTCAAAGTTGCAGAGAGGGGCGAGGATATAGGAATAAAGGTTGCTGATGTGGTCAGGAAGAATGACAGGGTGTTCAGGCTTGGAAGTAAGGTCAAGGCTTGAAGAAAATATTAATATATATAACATCAAACTCCATATGAGTCAACTAAATGAATATTGTCTCTTGATCCAGGAGTGACAGAAAATGGACAGGTTTATGCAGTGTGCTATTGAAGAAGCAAAGAAAGGGCTTGCTGAGGGAGGCATACCCATCGGTTCCGTCCTTGTCAGGAACGGAGAGATAGTCGGCCGGGGCCATAACATGAGGATACAGGAGAACGATCCGCTGGCACATGCCGAGATAGTATGCATCAGGAACGCAGGAAGGCTCGGCAATTACAGGGACACGGTCCTTTACTCAACATTGATGCCATGTTATTTATGTGCTGGCGCTGCAGTGCAGTTTGGTGTAAAGAAGGTCATTGTAGCAGAGGCAGAGAATTTCAAAGGGGCTTCTGACTTTATGAGAGAGCATGGGATAGAGGTAATAGACCTTAACATGGAGGAGTGCAAACAGATGATGATGCACTTCATCAGGGACAGGCCTGAGATATGGTATGAGGACATCGGGAAGTGAAAAGAAGAACATGGGCACTTAAGCCTTCTTAAATGTGGCCCAGAATACGCTGCCTTTTCCTGCAGGACTGTCTTCAACACCAACCCTGCCGCCGTGAAGGTCAACTATCCTTTTGACAATAGCAAGTCCGATACCTGTTCCTTTTACACCTTTCTTTTTTTGGGCCAGCCGCTTGAAACGGTCAAATACCAGCTCTTTGGCAGCATCAGGTATGCCATCTCCGGAATCCCTTACATTTATCTTCCATTCACCTTCAAGATCCCCTATATCTATCAGGATGCTGCTATTGGGATATCCGTACTTGATAGCGTTTGATATGTAATTGACAAAAACCCCTTCAATAACAGGATTAACCTTTGAGGGATAATGGCCATCTGCCCTTAGGTCCAGGGTCATGTTCTTTTCAGCAAGCTGGGTTCCAAAACTATCTGCCACATCACGAAGGATAACACCGAGATCCATATTCCGGAACTCCAGATTGTCAATATCCTCAAGCCTGGCAAACCGGGAGGTAGATTCTATCATATTGATAAGCCGGGAGATATTATCATCTATGATCCTAAGCTTACGGGCTTTGTCATCATCGGTCTCTGCCTGCAGAAGCATACCCGTGAACCCTTTCGCAACTCCTGCAGAATTCATGAGATCGTGTCCCATTATGTCGATAAAGAGATCTTTCAGGTCGTTTGAATATTTAAGATTGTCAGCATACTCCCGCAAATGCTTTTCTGCTTCTTTACGACTGGTCATATCCCTTATAACACATATGTAACCATTATCAAAGCGGGTCAGGGATATCTCATGGAAGAAACTGATACCCTGATCCCTAAGGCCGACAGCTTCACCCCTCCAGATACCTTTGTTAGTAACTTCCGGGATAAGTTCTTTTTTAAGTTTAGTTACCTCGGGTTCATCATAGAGAACCTGCCAGGACCTGCCAATGAGTTCATGACTGCTGTAACCCCATATTCTGGCATAGGCATCATTAAGGTAAGCATATTTCCCCTCTTTATCCAGAATGGCTATACCGTCTATGGAGGACTCGATTGCAACGGTTCTCGACTGCAGGCTCTCTTCCGTTCTTTTTCGCCGGGTGATATCCTCTCCCGAACTCAGAACACCAATATGATCGCCATGTTTACCTTTTATGGGTTTGCTGTACCAGGAAACGATCTTCTCTTTCCCGTCCTTTGAAACCAGCGGACCCTCGTAGTATTGAAGCGATTCCTCTCCAGAATTCAGTGCTTTGAAGTAATGCTGCTTTGCATCGTGTCTGAACGGCTCCGGCACGAAGGTATCAAACCAATTGATGCCCACAATATCTGCCTCTTCGCAGCCGAGTATTTCCGCGGCCCTCTTATTTACAAGGGCGACTTTCTGATCCCGGTCCAGCACCAGTATCATGGCCCCCGCAATATCCAGATAGTTCTGGGCCTGGTCACGTTCGAATATAACCTTATCATGCAGGGATTTTACTCGTAGAAGTGACATTACCCTCATCTTCAGTTCCAGCCTGTCCACCGGCTTTGTAAGGAAATCATCTGCCCGGGATTCGATACCTCTCAAGCGATCTTCCCTTGAAGACAGGGCTGTTACCAGGACAACAGGAATGAATTGCATTTCGGAGGATCTTTTTATATTCTCACATACTTCGTAACCATTTAACCCGGGCATCATCACATCAAGGAGAACAAGGTCCGGCTTTTCCTTTGCAACAAGTTCCAGAGCATCTGAACCATTATATGCCGGAATGATGTCATAGTCCGCTATAAGATAAGCGTGAAGTAGCTCGACATTCATTGGCTCATCGTCTACTACGAGTATCCGGGATCTTGGAAATGGATTCATATGACATTTATTCAGATAGCATGCGTATTTAACAGGGCACCTGATAATTGCAGGACAACAGGAGCCGGATATGAACTTTATACTAATTATACGTATCTGCAAAAGTATCTACGTACCTCCTAATGAAATCTGCCAATGCTAAGGATTTCCTTTCTAAGTGTTCAAATGGCACTACCGGACATAATGGTCCGCCATCGTACACTCATCATTATAATTATAAGCACATCGCAATGCACAGGCACGTTTATATACAGGCCGAATAATTTTGGATTATTCAGCCTTAGTTTACAGAGCAGAATGGCAGACCTTTACGATGAAGACTAAAGCCTGAAGGCAGGCTCTGAAAACTAAAAGGCAACGGAGTATGAGCGGACCGGGGGTCCACATTATTCGAAAAAGATATTTGTCACGATTAGCGAAAGCTGTATGCATGAGTGCATGCGTGATACTGATGGTGTCATGCAATGTCGCATCGACGAACTATACCGGCTTACAGGACACAGACACATCCGGCTATTCTGGAATGTACGGGAAAGTACTGCCTGTGCCCTATTCTTACCAGGGCGATACCAGCTGGTGTCTCTATTACTGCCTGGCCATGATGGCAGATTACAACGATCGCTCCATGGAAGCCTGGGAGATAGCATCTTCTTTCAATTCAGGCAACAACGAAACTTTTTCAGGACAATACAATCCTTTTGACCATGCACTTGAGGACTGCTTAAAAGAGCAGGCGGACCTTGATGTTAAAAAGACAGTGTGGGGCTATGACCTAAGACCGGTTGACACTGACAGTTTTAATTCCATGATCAAAATGAACATAGATAAAGGGCAGCCGGTATTGTTAGCTTTTCAGTACACTATCCCCGGATACGCAAAGAAAGGCCATGCTATCCTCGCAGTGGGATATAGTGAGGAATTCATCTATCTGACCGATCCCAGTGGAGCCATTACCGAAGATCTTTTCGGATCAGATGAAGGATATATTGCCGTACCCATAAGCTGGCAAGAATTCAATGAAAAGCTGGCAGGCAATATCATGCTCTCGAATATGGCGTTTACAATAGAGATTCTTGAAGATGCTCCCGCCAGCGTGCCGGGAGGATCGGTCTACCTGACAGATTATAGCAACCATGGCTTAAGCTGTCTTAATTTTATAAACCGGACCAACGGCGAAGACATAGGTCTGCTGTATCTCGACGGGAAATACGGGAGAGGATACTACATCGCTCAGAAAGCAGATCCGATCAAAGAAAGACGGCCTACTGCAAATGACTCCATGTCAGTCTTTTTCACTGTGGCGAACCCATCCATGGAAGGAAAGGATTACATAGTTGTGAGCGATGTCATTGACAGGGACACAGGAAAGAGTGTAGATAACTTCCGCTTTTCTCTTGAGACAATGGTCCCGCCATTCAGCATGATCTCAAAAGGGGTAAATTACTCTAACCAGCTTGGGACCGTCCAGCCAGGCGTCTATTCTATTGTGATAACCCTGCTGGACAGTAAAATGCAGGAAATAGATTCAACATCAATAGATGTAAGCATTTACTAGAGGAAACTTCGTTTCTAAAGTACTGACAGCAGTACAAGCAAGAGCCCGATAATCACGAAGACCGATACTATGATAAGAGACACTTTTCTCTGTTTTGCTTCCTCCGGCGTCAGTTGAATGGAGGTCGTCCCATTCCGCTTTTCGAATACATGGCCGGCTGCCAGCCCAACGCCTGCACCTATGGCCGGACCTATGCCAATAAGCGCCCGGTTGTCAAAAGCGATTGCAAGAACCATACCCATGGGAACCCCAATGATGAGTCCGATACCTATCCATATGCCTTTCCAGCGACCGGGAGGATAAACCCTGTTGTCATTTAGTTTTGCCTGCTGCCTGAATACAACTGCAACAACTATACCTGCAAAGACAATGATCGCCGCTATTGACACAATTAAGAATGAAAGAACCATGTAGAGCACTGGCCGGTTTATAATTTAAATCTTTTTACCATCCTGAAGTTATCGAGGACCAGGCCAAAGCATAGATATAAAATTTAAGGGTGTGGGGTGTACAAGAAAAACACACATATCTTTTAATAACCGCAGGCAATATAAAGCCCGCAGCAGTAAGGAACAGCACCGGAGAGATATTTATGATAGGTTACATCGCAGGGACGCTTACAACTATAGCTTTTGCTCCTCAGTTGATCAAAGCCCTTAAGTCAAAGTCCACTGAGGACCTGTCATTAATGATGCTAGGCTGTTCCACTACAGGTATGACATTCTGGCTGTTGCATGGATTGATCATCAACGACCTTGCGCTTATTATCGCTAACAGCATTTCAATAACTCTGGCATCTGCTTTGCTCTTTTACAAGATCAAGAAGGATTATCTCACAGCCTGGAAGGATATTATAAGAAAGATTTAATTTAAGTATAATTTATAAAAATATATCTAATATTGAATACCCCTTTATTTCCATTGGAAATATATAGAGCTCAATATTGTAATATATGAAGTATATGAAGTTGATATCCCCGGCCTGCATATATAGCCACGACAAATTCTCATCTGGCACACTCATTTGTAACTGCAGGTCGGGCAGGAAAACTATCTGATGAGAGGCGAGCCTCTAAACTGACAGGAGATCACTCGCCGTCATCTCCGATAGCGTCTACCGGACAGCTTGCCAGTGCCTCGTTGCTGGCAGTTATTTCGTCATCGTTTTCCGGTTGCTTGTAAACGTAGGCATGTGTGCCGTCATCTGTCATCACAAAATTGCCAGGAGCATTATCCACACACAATTCGCATGCTATACACTCTTCATCCACATAATACGGACCCGGAACATTTTCAGCCACTTTATTAGTCTTATCAGCCATTCTTTTACTCCCCATTGAAGATATCATAAAATACTACAAATCTAAGGGATAAGTCACTTTCGATAACAATGTTTTAATAAAATTGTAAGGGATGTCAGAAGATATGGATTTTAAAAACAAATATGCATGCAAACATTTATGCAGAGTAATTATGAACAAATCTTGCAAATAAACACTATAAACCGAAATATTGATACCAAATAATACAACTTTTGAATAAAAAGACTTATAAGTTACAATTAACATACACCTATGGTAAGGGGGTATTGATGCGAAAAGCATTAAAAGATGTGCAATACTGAAGGTATCCTATTTACCATCTTATGCACGGATAGGGGGGCAATGATGTAAATGAAAATCACATGTGGGAGTAGAGGGCAAATAAACAAGGCTTGTGAGATCTCTTTGATCACATTTACGTGCTCACAATACTACTTTCACTGAAACAGATGCCTATTCAGTTCATCTGCGATAGGAGATCAGATGACAAAGTTATACATAATAAAATTATAAATTGGGGGTTATTTATGCGAAAAGGAATAGTGATATCACTTGCTATCCTGTTGGCCGTATTTTTAGCTATAGGCTGCACAGATACAGGAAGTGAAGAGGAGACAGATGACACAGGGAGTGAAGATGAAGTAAACGATACAGAGGTTGTACCTGTTATAGAAGATGATGAATCAATTGATGCTCAAGCGGTCAATGAAGAAGGTGCAGCCAGTGAAGAAGGATAACTGACATAAAACAATCTTTTTTCATCGGGAATCAGGATAATCATATTTTACATTAAATAAACGGGGTTTAATTATGCGAAGAGTAATAGTAATATCACTTGCAGTCTTGATGGCTGTGTTTTTAGCAATCGGCTGTACAGATACAGGCACACAGGATACACCGGAGGAGAATGATACAGTTGTTGTTCCTCCTACAGACAACGATACAACTGATAACACAGTTGTCCCTCCGACAGATAACGATACAACTGATGATCAGGCAGCTGACAACGATGTAGTCGATACTACAGAAGTGACTGTTAACGAGGACGGATTCAACCCTGAGACTATAAGGGTCATGTTGGGAGACACCGTAACATGGACGAATACCGGTCAAGAAGATGTTACAATTACATCTGATGATGACCTATTCAACTCTAGCCTGATAGGACCAGGAGAGACATATAGTTACACGTTTAATGTAGCGGGAACCTTTGACTACAGTTCCGAGGAAGACTTTATGACTTCAGGTACAGTAATCGTGGAACCTGGAGAAGAAGCACAGGAACAGATGGGTGATAATGAGGCTCTTACTATTACCAACACCAGTACGCAGGATACATCCGAACAGGGTGGTAACATTACTGTAGAGAGCGACCAGCCATCCGTTGGTACACCTATCCAACCTAACGACGAAGAAGAAGACAACAATACCCTTTAATGTGTTTTTGACTTAAATATGAAGGAGATCTTATCTCCTTTTATTCCTTATTTATTCTTGAATTAATGTTCTTGTTTTTGAGACTTTTGGGTTTACTTATCCGGAAGATCTTATCTTAGCTGCAAGCTCTTTTCCAAGCATGGCCACATTCCTGAGATCCTCATCTGAAGCAGGGCCGTTTATTTCGATCGCACCCACCACTTCTATTTTTGTAGGCTTGAGCATCTCAGACAGCTGCCCGACAGCGCCTCCCCCCCAGCCGTAAGAACTTAGTGCTACTCCGTACAGCAGAGGCGGCTTGAGAACTTTTACCAGATAGGCGGCATAGACTGCAAGCGGATGCATCCCTCCAAGGACTGTGGGAGTGCCAAGCACAATTGCCCTGGAATCTACAAGTTCACGGGCTATATCACCGATGTCTGAGTTAAGAAGGTTAAAATAGCTTATCTCTATCCCTTCTGACATCAGGGTTTCAGCCATTGACTTGATCATTTTCTCTGTGGCGCTCCACATGCTTACATACACTATTATAGCTTTCTCCCGTGTTTTTCCGGCAGTCCACAGGCGGTACATATCAAGTATCCTTTCAGGATCCCTGTAGATCGGGCCATGGCTCGGGGCGATAATATCAATATCCAGGACCTTGATCTTTTCCAAAGCCTGCGCACCTTTTGCCTTGAAGGGCATCATTATCTCCCCGAAATACCTTTTAGCCAGAGATAAGAGATCCTCTACTTCATCATCATAAAAACCGGCTGCAGTGTGCGCACCAAAGTAGTCGCATGAGAACAGCACGCTATTCTCCTCCACATAGGTGAACATCGTTTCAGGCCAGTGCAACCAGGGAGCTTCTATGAATTTCAGTGTCCTGCCGCCAAGTTCCAGCGTGTCACCGTCTTTTACGATCACAAGCCTTTGTTCAGGTATCTTATAGAACACCTGCGCCATCTTTGCCCCTTTCTGTGTGGTTACGAGCTTTGCATCCATGGAAATATCCATTACAGTCTTTATAGCGTTTGCATGGTCCGGCTCCGCGTGATTCATTATCACAAAATCCAGCGCCCTGATATCTGTGAGGCTACGCAGTTTGTCGAGAAGCTCATTCTCAAAACCGGGATTCACACTATCTATAAGCGCAGTTCCCCTGCTTCCCCTGACCAGATAGGCGTTATAACTCGTGCCATCAGGCAATGGGATCAGAGCGTCGAACATGCGCCTGTTCCAGTCTTTCGACCCGATCCAGAAAATACCATCTGAAATTTCCGGTGTATAATAGTTCATTATCTTTCCCCCAGTAAATATTGGAGCGGAGGATACTTAAGTTATTTGTCAGTACACCCGGGTTCGACCATATCAGATATGCTTTCGTGGAAAACTAGAAAGAGGTTCTACGTAACCTCTATGTTATAAAAACCAGAGATGTAAGAAGCATTTACTATTCTATATTTCTGCCTGCATAACACAGGAAACAGGACATGCATTATATAGGGATTGCAGCTGAGAACTCATTACCGGACATGCTCATGCCGAGGATATAATTCTTAATTAAAAGGCAGGTATAAATTAAGAGGACCGATGAAATTAAGCAAGGGTATTATTAAATAATATGCTTTTATACTATTGCATGTAGATCAAGGCGCGGGGGAGCCTAATCTATATTAAGGACTTAATTCGTCCTCGATAGGAGGACTGGACTTTAGGAGAGCGCGATCTGGTTATTCGGACATTGCTCTTCTGAATTTGAAGACTTAATGGTAAAGAGGGGATTAACTATGTGTTTTTGGGTCAGATTCTGGGAAGATGAAAACAACAAGGTGTTGAGAGAAGTGCCTGTGCATGCAGATACGAAAAATGAAGCCAAGTATATATTTCAGCATGATTTTCCTGCGGTGAGCCATTTTGAGCTATTATCGCCTTAAGGTACAGAGATTCTAATCCCCCATTTATTTTAGTTATTTTCCATACTGTAGCCGATTATTATATTTCTTTTTACATCCGGAAAAGATCAAAAAATAATTCATTCAAAGGCTATATACCGGCAAGGATGGATGGTGCCAAGCCTGGACGCTATCTGCGAAACACCTTCATCCGGATAGCGGCCGGCAACATCTATAAGGTGCACCTCCGAAGCATACAGAAGGACACCGTGGCCGATATCAAGAGGCTGTTGTTCAATAGTTGCTGCTTTATTCATAATCCGGACAAGAGAATCAACAATCTCATGAGCAAACTGTTCCGAATCATTTTCAGGTTTGTTTACCATGTATACAATATACTCCTGCTTATGGTATCTAAATATTTTTACCGGAAGGGCATTCCTTATGATAGAAGGTACATTGTAAATTAAATGATACAATTCAGATTCACTTTTAAAGTAGGAACGCCATATATCAGTTATACACAAAAAGTGTAATGGACAGGGGAGTAATACATGGGATTAGAAGACCTTATGAGAGAGATCACTAAAGAGACTGAAAGTATCGTAGACACTAAAACACTCATAGGCGAGCCTGTGACCTCAGCCGGAAAAACTGTGATGCCAATCATCAGAGTTTCTGCAGGGTTCGGGAGTGCCGGAGGAGAGCGTAATGGACAGGCAGGTAAGATGGGATTTGCTGCCGGAGGTTATGCAGGCGTAAATATGGAGCCAATTGGTTTTGTCGTCATATCAAAAGAAGATGTTCGCCTGCTGACTGTCAGCGGGAGACACACTTTTAGCCGCATAGTGGATATGGTGCCTGAAGTCATAAGCAGGGTAAAAGAAGGTAAAGAGGTAACTGAGAAAGGCAGACAGGAAAGCGAGAGTTCCGGCAGGAGTGAGCGGCCTTCGGAAGAGAAGGAAAGCTTTTCCGAGGAAAACCGGCAGGCATTCAGCAGCAGGTCTATCCCTGAAGGAGGCACCGGAGGGGGAAGCCAGGCAATAGCCGGAAGGGCAGGAGCTGAAGCGCCTTCCAAAAAGAGAGGTCCCACACCCGATGAACCTGAATGCTGATAATCTTAAAAATGATGTGGCCAGTTCGTTGCTGGCCACCAAACGATAGAATCCATACCGCAACAATGTATAGTGGCAACTATGCATATTGCTGATATTTTAACGTTTTAAAGAGCATCTTGAAAGAAGGAGACATAAGTGCCTGACACTTCAGATATGGTCATATTCTGGGCCGTGGTCATGGCCCGTTTTTTTCTGCCACTTGCTATTCCGCGGTATCCACTTCCAGGCGTAGTGGGAGCCTTGATACTGGATACCGTTGATCAGACCATCTTTCAGCTGTTTACAACCCTGCCACTTGAAGGGTACCAGAGCTATGACAAGGCACTGGACATATATTATCTGACCATCACATACCTTTCCACGATGCGCAACTGGACCAATGGCTATGCTTTCTGGATAAGCCGTTTCCTCTTCTACTATAGACTAATAGGCGTAGTATTCTTTGAACTGACACAACTGCGAACAATTTTGCTCGTTTTTCCAAACACGTTTGAATACTTCTTTATCTTCTATGAAGCTGTACGCCTTAAGTGGGACCCGATATCACTGACAAAGAAGCAGGTGCTTACTGCCACAGCTCTAATATGGATATTCATCAAAATCCCTCAGGAGTACTGGATACATGTTGCCCAGCTGGACACTACCGACCTGATAAGGGCATACCCTGCAGCCATATTGATACTTGCTGCCTGGGCTGCATTTATTGTAATAGCAGCGCTCCGGATAGTAAGAGGGTTCCCCCCTGCAAGAGAGGGAGTTGCTCTGGATGCAGGCCCCATTCCCAGGAACCTTAAGGAGAGAAAGGCCGGAATGGGGGAGAAAAGTTTTTTTGATAGTGCCCTGCGGGAGAAGATAGTATTTGTCTCCCTGCTAGGCATAATCTTTGCGAACATGCTTCCCGGAGTAAATGCCACCAGCCTTCAAATAACCATAGCAGTAATTTTCATCATCATTGTTAACACTGCACTTAGCCACTGGCTGGTCAGACGTGGTGCCCGATGGAGTTCTATAGTAAGGGAGTTTGTATTCATGGCCTTTGCCAACCTGATCATAGTGCTGGTTTACTTCTTGCTGCTGAGCAGGTACGAAGGTTCCATCAATCTTGTCAATACTCTATTCTTTATACTGCTGCTGACCCTTAATGTGACTCTCTATGACAGATATAGGCCTGTGTATGTGCAAAGGCACTTATTGTGACTTCTATAATTTTAAATAAAATATAGATATTGGATCAAATGAATATGGATAAATAACAGCATGCATAAAACTAGTACCGGGAAGGGGACAGGTCTATGCGCCAGCAGGCATATCATTGGCCCAATTTGAGGCAGGCTAGCTAAAAGCATATAAGATTTGAAACTGTCCATTTCCATTCATTAGTGAGTATAAGAAGGGGGAATTAGATGGACAAGATATACGACATACTGAAGCAAGAGCATGACCAGGTCATGAAATTGTTCGACAAAGCGATCAGCAACAGTTCCAGAGACGTATTCATGCAGCTCAAATCAGAACTGGACATACATATGGCAGGGGAGGAAAAGCTGTACTATCCACAGCTTGAGAACAAAAAAGAGGCTACAGAAGTGACTCTGGAGGGCTATGAGGAACATCATGTTGCTAAGATGTTACTTTCGGAACTCGAGAAGACTCCTGCAGATGATAAAAGGTGGCTTGCCAAGCTGAAGGTTCTAAAAGAGTCCGTGCAGCATCATGTGCACGAAGAAGAGTCGGAAATATTTGAAAAGTCCCGTAAGGTGCTGAGTGATTCCCAGGCAGAGGAGATTGGGAGCAAGTACATAGAATTCAAGCAGCAGGAACAAAGCAGGTAAAAAGCAATATATAATATTTGGATAGGTAAGCAAGTGATTCTTGCTTCCATGTTCTTTTTAAGTTTTACTAGGAACATATTGTTTTTGGACCTTCAGGGTATAACTGAGTTATTCAGGACCGTTTTTTCCGAACTATCCAGGGAGCTATTTTAATATTGCAACTAATTTAATTTTAATGCTATAGTCAAATTATATTATATACACGTAAATCTTATAGAGAGTAGATTTTGCGCGCAATATGATATGGATCAAGTATGCACAGGACTATGATATTAATGAGAACCTCACTGATCGATGTACTGTTCATGTCTGAAAAGAGAAAAGGTATGCTCTTATTGCTGCATGAAGGACCTACAAGGATGGAAGCACTTTTAGGATCCCTTAAGACAACACGCCAGGCGCTTCTTCCCCAGATAAGGATACTTGAGAATAATTATCTTGTGTCTCATAACAGAGATACTTATGAGTTAACTCCTATAGGTAAACTCGCTGTGGAAATGATGGAACCGCTTTTAGATACTGTCAGGGTGCTGGAAAGATATCCGGATTACTGGGGCAGACATGATCTCAGCCTTATCCCGCTGCATTTAATGGAAAGATTGCGGGAACTGGGTGATTGCACCCTGGTCATTCCCTCCCTGCAGGAAATGCACGACTTCAATAAAGAGGTGCATGAAAAATCAAAAGGATCCCGATCCTTCTTTGAGGTTGCCTCAACATTTAAAGCTGATTTTCATTTTTTGTTCTCCGAACTGGCACAGAAAGGTACCAGTATGACATTTATAATTTCAAAGGAACTGCAGGATCATTTACAAAGAGAAAGGCACGAGGAATTTAAAGAATATCTGGAAAATGAAAAGACCGTATTCTACCTGTATCCGGAAAAAATGCCTTTCCTATCTTTTGTTGGAAATGATTTCTGTCTGCTGCTCGAGTTATTGACGCACGAGGGATCGTTTGACAACACACAGCTTGTCTGCTGCAATCCCGACGCTCTTGTATGGGGCAGGGAGCTCTTTGACTTCTATAAGCAGAGATCAACACAGATAACCGGGATATAAGGAATCCCTTGCTGAAACTTGCTCAATTGTGGCGCTGTAAGATTCTTTGAATGATCATGAGAAACGCATTCATAAGACATAGGACACTGTTCTTAAAGCTGCATGCGTAAACTTTTCTCTTGCCAGGTTGAAAAATAAAGTAATTTAATAAGAACTTTTATATATTAAGCGGTGTAAAACTTTACTACAGTTAAAGCCGCTCTGGTGACAGCTTGGAAAAATGGTTAAAGATAACACATACTAAGGTTTTTTGTATACTTTCATTCACGGTGATAGTGTTACTTTTAGCAGGCCTTGTATATTCTGCTGAGTTCAGTGAAAAAAACCCATCAGGGACTAAACCGAAATTCAGCGCGTACAAAGTGTCCGGTTCGCCTGTTATCCTGGTTGATGATCCCACGGCCCGCGATCCGACATGGGAAGAGCTTATGCACTTCTTGGAGGAAGATGATACGGACAGGATCCTCTACCAGCTTGGCAGCTTCAATTGCATCGATTTTGCAGAAAGGCTGCACAATAATGCAGAGAGCAGGGGAATCCGGGCAGCTTATGTTTCTGTAAGCTTCCATGACAGACAGAACGGACATGCTATAAATGCCTTTGAAACCGCTGATAAGGGCATGGTGTTCATAGATTGTACAGGAGCCGAAAATCCCCTTGGAGAGCTGGACAGTAACGACAAGATCGCTTATATCGTACCGGACAGAGAATACGGATCGGTCTCTATATATTACACTGATACACCTGATTATGAGTTCTATGAAATGAGAAAGGGTAAGCGCCTGAAAGGCTTCTTCAAAAGTATCGGTACTGTTAAAGGAACAAGGATATTCTGGGAGATGTGACTCCTGTCACTGTCACATATCCCATTGCCCCACGGAAGCATGATGAATGAAACCGGCATAGCAGAGATACCTGCAGTAAAGCATGTGTCTGTTATATGCAAGGGTGCTTCTTCAAACATGGAAAAACCTTATTTCTAACTTCTCACGCTAATCACGATGCACATAGAGTGATAAAAGAAATTGTGGCTCTGTAGAGATTCCCTTTAGTGACGATTTGTATGGAAAGGACTCTACGGACGCTTAATTCTGGCAAGATCGTCAATTTTCAATCTGTTTTAAAGCACAAGAACTATTCCTGCTTCAAGCAAGGCCCCGTTTTTTAGGGATAATGTTCTCATCAAGGACTCTCCCGTAAGGACAGGCAAGATTGCATATAGTGCACTCCATGAATCCACGTTCTGTTATCCTGCGGATGTGCTTCTCCCATTTTGCATGTATATCTCTTTCAAGTTCATGGGCAACCACACATTTGTCGTATATCACTTTTTCGCCGGGGGTGACTCCCTGTGAAGGGCCCGGAATAATTGCACCATAAGGACATGCTTTTACGCATAATGACTCCTTCCGGCACAGGGGCTGCTCTGCACATAAGTTCCTCAGGAAGGGTTGATCCGGTGTTAGTTCAGCCGT
>Ga0209347_1002515_pt1 | contig 23971 bp, 12 predicted proteins | sample AutmiccommuBRH23_FD_187382 | JGI IMG/M metagenome (GOLD analysis project Ga0209347, IMG submission 187382) | Deep subsurface microbial communities from Mt. Terri, Switzerland - Autotrophic microbial communities BRH/23 (SPAdes) (version 2) | ecosystem: Environmental > Aquatic > Deep subsurface >...
ATTGGAGATCGCCGGGTATCTGGCGTCGCACGGTGCCAGGCATGTCGTGCTGACCAGCCGCCGCACGCCGAGCGAGGCTGTGCAGCAGCGCATCGACGCGCTGGGCGCGCAGCACAACTGCGAGATCCGAGTGTTCACTGCCGACGTCGCCGACGCACACGCCGTCGCCCGCCTGCTGGCCACCGTGGCCGCCGAGCTGCCGCCGTTGGCGGGCATCGTCCATGCTGCGGGCGAGATCGGCACCACCCCCCTGAGCAACCTGGACGACAGCGAAGTGGACCGCGTCTTTGCCGGAAAAGTCTGGGGGGCTTGGCATCTGAGCGAGGCCGCCTTGGATACTTCAGCTTTGAAGCTGGACTTCTTCCTCAGCACCTCGTCGATCGCCTCGGTGTGGGGCGGATTCGGTCAGACCGCCTACGGCGCGGCCAACGCCTTCCTCGACGCGCTGGCGTGGCGGCTGCGCGAGCGGGGCATCCCCGGGATCAGCGTCAACTTCGGCCCCTGGTCGGCGGGCATGGCCGACGCGGAGTCCCGTGCACGGCTGGGTCTGCGCGGGGTCCGGACCCTGTCGCCCGCCGATGCGCTTGCGGGTCTTGCCGATGTCGTCGCCGCGTCGGGTGCGCAGGGTGCGGCACAGGGCGTCGTCGCCCGGATCGACTGGACCCGGTTCCTGCCGCTCTACCAGCAGGCGGGGCGACGGGCATTCCTCGCGGAGTTGGAGCGCGAGATGCCCGCCGCGGTCTCGCCTGCCGTCATGCCGTCGGGTAAGACGCCGCTTGTCGAGCGGCTCACCAATGCTCCAGCGCTTCAGCGCAGGAAGCTCATGACGGACTACTTGCGCGACACGGTGGCGGAAGTGACTCGTGTCGACGTCGCGGAGATCCGCGAGGACGCCGGGTTCTTCGACCTCGGCATGGATTCGCTGATGGCCGTCGAGTTGCGGCGCCACGTCGAGCACGGTGTCGGCGCGGAGATCCCGGTCACCCTGGCGATGGATCACCCCCGGGTGTCCGACCTGGCCGATTATCTGCTCGGCGAGGTGCTCGGGCTCAGCGAGCAGACGCCTGACCGAGGAGCCCAGCTCGCCTCGGCGGTGACGACACGCACGGACGAACCCATCGCGATCGTCGCGGTGTCGTGCCGTTTCCCCGGCGCGCCCGACCCGGAAGCCTTCTGGGAGGTGCTGTCCGGCGGCGTCGACGCGATCCGGGAAGTCCCGGAGGACCGCTACGACATCGACGAGTTCTACGATCCCGATCCCGATGCTCCCGGCAAGACCTACACACGCTCCGGCGGATTCCTGGACGGCATCGACAGCTTCGACCCCGAATTCTTCGGCATCTCCCCACGCGAAGCCGTCTGGATCGAGCCGCAGCAACGCCTGATGCTCGAAACGGTGTGGGAAGGGCTGGAGCGCGCAGGAATGTCGCCGGCGGCGTTGCGCGGCAGCCGAACCGGCGTCTTCGTCGGGGTGGCCGCCAACGAGTATGCGCACCTGCTCTCGGCCGAGCCGATCGACAAGATCGCGCCTCACTTCATCACCGGCAACGCGCTCAACGCCATTTCGGGCCGCGTCGCGTTCGCGCTCGGACTCGAAGGCCCGGCAGTGGCGGTCGACACGGCGTGCAGCTCGGCCCTGGTGGCCGTGCACCAGGCCTGCCAGGCCCTGCGCACCGGCGACGCCGATCTGGCGTTGGCCGGCGGCGTCAACGTTCTCCTGAGCCCGGTGACGGTCGTCGCCGCCTCCCGCGCCCGGATGCTGTCGGCGGACGGGCGGTGCAAGACCTTCGATGCCTCTGCCGACGGCTATGTGCGCAGTGAAGGTTGCGGAATTCTGGTGCTCAAGAGGCTGAGCGACGCGGTGCGCGACGGCGATCAGGTCTGTGCCGTCATTCCCAGCAGCGCGGTCAACCAGGACGGTGCATCCAGCGGTTTGACGGTGCCCAACGGCGGCGCCCAGCAACGGCTCATCGCGACCGCGCTGGCGCGTGCCGGACTGGCGGGCGGGGATGTCGACTACCTCGAGGCACACGGGACGGGCACCCCGCTGGGTGACCCGATCGAGGTCCAGGCGGCCGCCGCCGCCTACGGCGGCTCGCGCGACGCGGACCGGCCGCTGCTGATGGGCTCGGTGAAGACCAACATCGGTCACACCGAATCGGCCTCCGGCGCAGCGGGTCTGATCAAGGTCGTCTTGGCGCTGCAGCACGGGCTGCTGCCGCAGAGCCTGCACTTCGACACACCGTCCCCGCACATCCCGTGGGACTCACTGCCGGTGAAGGTCGTGGACAAGGCGGTTCCGTGGCATGCCAACGGCAGGCCCCGGCGCGCCGGCGTGAGTTCCTTCGGGTTCACCGGCACGAACGCGCACGTGCTGATCGAGGAGGCACCACCGGCCATCGCCTCCGAGCCGGACACCGACGCGCTGTCCGTCAACGTGCTTGCGCTGTCCGCGCGGTCACCGGAAGCCCTTGTGGCACTGGCCCAGCGGTACGAGGCGTGGTTGAGCACCCACCCGGATGTCGACCTCGCCGATGTGTGCCTCACCGCCGGGACGGGCCGTTCGCACTTCGACCACCGGGCCGCGCTCGTCGTGGAATCGGTCCAGGGTGCGCGCGAGGCGCTGGCCGACCTCACCGAGAATCGCCTGCGCACCGGTGTCGTCCGTGGCGAGCACGCGCACCACCCGACGACGGCGTGGTTGTTCACCGGACAGGGCAGCCAGTACCCCGGGATGGCCCGGGAACTGTTCGACACCGAACCGGTTTTCGCCGAGACCGTGACCCGGTGCGCGGAGGCAGTGGACGGCATGCTGGCGCGTCCGTTGCTCGAGGTGCTGTTCTCGACCGATCGCGGGGCCGGCGGTGATGCCCGGGACACGTTGCGGCACACGTCGTTCGCGCAGCCCGCGCTCTTCGCCATCGAGATGGGCCTGGCACGGCTGTGGCAGTCGTGGGGCATCGAGCCCGATGTGGTGCTGGGGCACAGCGTGGGCCAGTACGCCGCCGCGTGCGTGGCCGGTGTGTTCAGCCTCGAGGACGGTGCGCGGTTGATGGCCGAGCGTGGGCGGCTGTTCGGCAGCCTGCCCGAAGGCGGCCGGATGGTGGCGGTGTTCACCGACGCCAACAAAGTCGAGGAGATCGCCGGTGAGTTCCCCCGGGTCTCGGTCGGCGCCTACAACGGACCCAACACCGTGCTCTCGGGTCCGGGCGAGGATCTGCAACAGATCGTCGAGAGATTCGGCGAGGACGGGATCCGGTGCACCCGGCTGCAGACCAGCCACGCCTTCCACTCCGAACTGTTGGACCCGGTGCTCGACGAGTTCGAGTCCTACGCGGCGCAGTTGCAATTCGCCGTCCCGTCGCTGCCGCTGGTCTGCAACCGCACCGGCGCTGTGCTGACGGGCCAGACCCCGCTCGACGCGCAGTACTGGCGGCGGCACTCGCGCCAACCGGTGCAGTTCGCCGAAAGTGTGCGCACCGTAGCGGCATTGGGGTGCTCGGTGCTGGTGGAGATCGGGCCGCAACCGGTGCTGACCGGGGCTGCGGTGCAGGTCTGGCCCGAGCACCTGGCGCCGCCGCGGGCGATCGTCTCGCTGCGCAAAGGCGTCGGCGACCGGCGCCAGATCGCCGACGCGCTGGCCGCAGCCTACGTCGGCGGCCACAAGCCCGATTTCTCTGCGCTGCACCGTCAACCCCGCCGCAGGCTCGAACTGCCCACGTACCCGTTCCAGCGGCGCCGCTTCTGGCCACGGACTTCAGGCATGGCCATGGAAGGCGGTGTCGGTCCCGCGGCATCGGGCATCCTGGGCAGCGCCAAGGACCTCGCTTCCGGGGATTCCGTCTACACCAGCAGGTTGTCCGTCAAATCGCAGCCATGGCTGTCCGACCATGTCATCTACGGCACCGTGGTCGCGCCGGGGGCGACGTACCCCGCGATGGCGCTGGCCGCCGTCGGCACCCCGGCCCGGGCCAAGGACGTCTTCTTCTACGAGCCGATCATCCTGCCGGAGAAGGCTTCTCGCGAGGTTCAGCTGACACTGCATCCTCTCGACGACGGCAGCGGATCCACCTTCACGGTGCACAGCCGCCCGTACGGTGGCCGCACCGCCGAATGGTCGCTGAACGCGGAAGGCACGGTGCTCAGCGGCGCCTCCGACGTCACCGACGAGCCGGTGTCCGAGCAGACCGATCCGGTCGACCAGGTGATCGACCGTTTGAACCGCATGCGCCCACAGGAGCTGTTCGAGACCTTCGCCGACATGGAACTCGCTTGGGGGCCGACCTGGTCGGGCTCGCTGAAGTCGCTGTGGCTCGGCGAGGGCGAGGCGATCGGCGACATCGTGGTCGGCGAGGAACTCGCCGAACAACTCGGAACCGAGCCGATGCACCCGGTGCTGATGGACCTGTGCACCGGCGTCGCCTTTCCAGCGTTCCCGGCCCTTCTCGCCGCCGAGCAGGGCGTCAGCGACCTGTTCCTGCCGCTGCGATACGGGCAGGTGACGCTGCGGGAGAAGATGCCGCGGCGGTTCTACTGCCGCGCGACGTGGCACACCAGCGCCCTCGACAGCGAGACCCAGGTCTTCGACCTGGATTTCGTCGACCGGGACGGCCGCCCGCTGGGCGGCATCCGCGAGTTCACGGTCAAACGCGCACCGCGGGAGGCGCTGCTGCGCGGCCTCGGCGGCGACGCGACCAGGCTGCTGTACACGCTCGGTTGGCATGAGGTTCCGGCGCCGCCATCGGAGGACGCCGCGGTCGCCACCGGCACCTGGCTGATCGCCGGGTTCGACGAGCTGGCCGCGACCGTGCCCGGGTGCATCCCGTTCGACCGGGCCACCGACGTGGAGCTGCTGGGGCAGCTGTTGGCACAGGCTCACGAACGCGGCCTGCCGTTCTCCGGTGTCGTCTGGCGCGCCGCCTCACCGGCCGCGGACGAATCGTCCGCTGATGTCTCCGCGCGCATCGAGACCGAGATCGCCAACCTGCTCAGCGCGGTGCACACGGTGCAGGCCGGGACCGTGAAGTTGCCCGGTGGGCTGTGGATCGTCACCGAGAAGGCCGTGGCGACCGAATCGGGCGAGCCGGTCGATCCCGTTCAGGCGGCGCTGTGGGGATTCGGCCGCACCACGATCAACGAGGAACCCGCGCTGCATTGCAGACTGGTCGACTGCGACGGATCACCGGAGGCCGCGCAGGCGTTGGCCACGCTGCTGGCCACCCCGGACCCGTCCCTCCAGGAGCCGGAAATCGCGCTGCGGCAAGGCAAACTGCTGGCTTCCCGATTGTTGCCCTGGGCGCGCAGCGGTCATCTCACGGTGCCACGCGGAGGCGACTACGTCCTGGCACCCACCGAACGCGGAGCGATCGACAACCTGCGGCTGACCGAGGTGGACGTGCCGCCGCCCGGCGAGGGTTACGTGCAGGTTCGGGTCGAGGCCGCCGGCCTCAACTTCCGCGACGTCCTCAACGTCCTCGGCCTCTACCCGGGCGACCCCGGACCGATCGGCGGCGACTTCGCCGGCGTCGTCACCCAGTTGGGTGACGGCGCAACGGGACTCGAGGTCGGTCAGCGCGTCTACGGCTTCATGCAGGGTGCGTTTTCCAGTCGGTTCAATGTGCCTGCCCAGTTGCTCGCGCCGATTCCCGACGGGGTGAGCGCCGTGGAGGCGGCCACCATACCTGCGGCGGCGCTGACGGCCCGACTCGCCTTCGATTGGGCGCAGCTCAAGCCCGGTGATCGCGTGCTCATCCACGCCGCCAGCGGCGGCGTCGGGCTGGCGGCGATCCAGATGGCGCAGCAGCACGGCGCCGTCGTGTTCGCGACCGCCAGCACCTACAAGCGCGCCACGTTGCGCAGGCTGGGTGTCAAGTACGTATACGACTCGCGCACCACGGATTTCGCCGACGAGATCCTTGCCGACACCAACGGCGAAGGCGTCGATGTGGTGCTCAACAGCCTGACCAATGAGGGGTTCATCGAAGCAACCGTGCGGGCCACCGCCAAGAACGGCCGGTTCGCCGAGATCGCCAAACGTGACATCTGGACGACCGAGCAGATGGCGCAGGCCCGTCCGGACATCGCGTACGAGATCGTCGCACTCGACACGGTGACAATCCAAGAGCCCGAACGTATCCGCGGGTTGCTGACCGAGGTGTCGGAAGGTTTGGCCGGAGCTGTTGACTCCTCGCGCAAGCGCTCGTCGGTGGCTGTTGACTCCTCGCGCAAGCGCTCGTCGGTGGCTGTCGACTCCTCGCGCGAGCGCTCGTCGGTGGCTGTCGACTCCTCGCGCAAGCGCTCGTCGGTGGCCGAGTGGGTGCCGCTGCCCGCCGAGATCTACCCGCTGACCGAGGCCAGGGCCGCGTTCCGGCGAATGCAGCAGGCGCGGCACATCGGCAAGATCGTGTGCCAGATCCCGAACCCGTTACAGCCGCGCGGCGATCGGAGCTACCTGATCACCGGCGGGCTCGGGGCGGTCGGTCTGCACATGGCGGGGTATCTGGCCCAGCTCGGTGCCGGTGACATCGTGTTGACCAGCAGGCGTGCGCCCGACACGGACGCCCAACAGGCGATCGACGACATCACTGAGCGCTACAAGTGCCGCATCCACGTCTACTCCGCCGATGTCGGCGACGAAACCGACGTGACCACACTGCTGGACCGGATCCGCGCGGAGTTGCCGCCGCTCGCCGGGGTGGCGCATTTCGCAGGTCTGCTCGACGACGCACTGCTGTCCCAGCAGAGCGTGGAGCGTTTCCGGACGACGTTGGCGCCCAAGGCGTTCGGCGCCTGCCACCTGGACCGTCTGACGAGGGACGACGACCTGGACTTCTTCGTCGTGTCCTCCTCGGTCTCCAGCCTGTTCGGTTCCCCCGGCCAGGTCAACTATGCGACCGCCAATGCGCTGCTCGACGGTTTGGTCGCCCAACGAAGGGCGCACGGCCTGCCGGCCACGGGTGTCAACTTCGGCCCCTGGGCCCAGGGTGGCATGGCCTCCTCGGAAGCCGCGGTCGCCAACATCAGTGCGCAGGGCCTGATCCCGCTGGACCCCGCGGCAGCGCTGGGCGCCCTTGCCGAGGTCGTCGCCAACGGCACCGGCCAGGCGGCCGTCATCAAGGCCAACTGGCAGCGTGCCGCGAAGGTGCTCGGCAGTTCGCGTCCACCGATCCTCGACCTGGTGTTGCCGAGCGCGGTCGGCGAGGTGACCGGTGACAGCGAGTTGCTGCGGCAGCTGCAGGAGATACCCGTGCCGCAGCGCGCCGGTTTCGTGACCGAGTTCCTTCAACGCGAGGTGCAGAACTTCCTGCGGCTCGCGTCACCACCGGCGGCGACCAGTCGGTTCCTGGACCTTGGGACCGATTCGCTGATGGCGATCGAGCTCCGCAACCGGCTGCACAGCCAGTTCGGCGGCGCGTTCACGATCAACGCGACCGCGGTGTTCGACTATCCGACCATCGGCGGGCTCGCCGAGTATCTCGTGGGTCAGCTGCCGGATGCCGAGTCACCCGATACGCAGCCGGAGGAAGCCGCATCCGGCGCCGCGCAGGAGCCTGCCGAATAGGGCACCCGCCAATTCGAACGGATTGGGAACGTTTCGGCGGTGCCGGCCGGCGGCGGGGGCCGCGCCGGTAGGGTAGTTCGGCATGGTCGACAGTTCCCAGCCCACGCGGCCGAAACCTCTAGTGGCATTGGCGATCTCGGTGGTCGCCGTGGTCATCGCGTCGGGAGTCGGCGGGCTGGCCTCGACCAGTTCGGGCGAGGAGTACCGGCGGCTCGAACAGCCTGCGTGGGCTCCACCGTCCTGGGTGTTCGGGCCGATCTGGACGCTGCTGTACCTCCTGATGGCCGTCGCCGCCTGGCTGGTGTGGCGCAGCGGTCCCTGGTCACAGACCAGGGCGGCGCTGACGGCCTACGCCGTGCAGCTCGTGCTCAACGCGGCCTGGACACCGCTGTTCTTCGGTCTCGGCTGGCGCGGGATCGCGTTCGCTGAACTCAGCGTGCTGTGGGTAGTACTCATCACGACGGTGGTGCTGTTCTGGCGTCACAGTCGGATCGCGGCAGCGCTGCTCGTGCCGTACCTGGCGTGGACGACGTTCGCGTCGTGCCTGAACTTCGCCGTCTGGCAGTTGAACAACTGAGGAGTGCGCATGAAGAGGTCGGTGTTCATCACCGGTGCCGCGACGGGGATCGGCCGGGCCACCGCGCTGTTGTTCGCGCGGCGCGGGTACTTCGTGGGCGGATACGACATCGACGACCAGGGCCTTGAGCTGCTCGCGGCAGACATCGGCGCGGTCGCCGGTGCCGGGACCTTCGGGCATCTCGACGTCACCGATGCCGAGGAGGTGTCCCAGCGGCTGTCGGAGTTCGTCTCCTCCGCCGGCGGCCGACTCGACGTGCTGATCAACAACGCGGGTCTGCTCAACGCCGGACACTTCGAGGAGATCCCGATCGAGGTGCACCATCGCGAGATCGAGGTCAACGTCAAAGGTGTGGTCAACGGGTTGCACGGGGCGTTCCCGTTCCTCAAGACCACGCCGGGGGCCGTGGTCGTCAATCTCGCTTCGGCGTCGGCGATCTACGGCCAGGCCGAGCTCGCCAACTACAGCGCTACCAAGTTCTACGTCAGGGCGATCACCGAGGCGCTCAACCTCGAGTGGGGTGACTACGACATCCGCGTCGTCGACATGTGGCCGCTGTACGTGCAGACGGCGATGACCCGGGATGTGAAGACGGGCACCACGACTTCGTTGGGCATCCGGCTGAGCGCACAGGACATCGCAGAGGACATCCTCGCGGCGGTGCAGCCGACGTGGCCGCGCCGAAGCATCCGGCAGGTGCACTTCGCGGTGGGCACGCAGGCCAAGGTGCTGGCCCTGGGCGCCCGGTTCTCGCCCGCCTGGCTGACCCGGCTGGTCAACAAGCGGCTGGCCGGCAGGTAATACCGGCCGTCAGTCCGCCGACCACCGCGTCGCCTCCACTTCCGCTGGCAGCGGCGGATGCAGGGGCACGTCGAGGCCGTCGTAGATCCCGGGCTTCTGGGTGGCCAGCCATCCGATCGCGCCGAGCAGCCGGTTGGCTGCGGTGGTGTTGCCGCCGTCCGCGCGGGTGCCACCGGGCCCATCGGCGCGGCTCACGATCGTGAGCTGCGGGTCGCCGTCGACGATCACCCGGTGATCGCCGACGCCCTCATCGGGCTGCGGCCAGTCCGGCGCGCAGGACGGATGGATGCGGGTGATGTGGTCGATGACGATCCGCTCCCGACCGCCCGACCAGCCGATCACCTTGAGCCAGAACGCACCCTGGGTGCCCGCCTCGAAGCGACCCATGACAGTCTCAACGGACTCCTCGAGCGGGCGGCGCTGCACGTCCTCGGTGATCTCGTCGATCTCGAGCCCCAGACCGCGGCCGATGAGCCGGATGTTGCCGCCCCACACCATCGTCGGGATCGACGGCAGCAGCATCATCGGCGTCTCGTCCATCGATCCCCCAAAGCCGCACGAGACCTTCACCGCGAACGGCTGGTTGTACGTCGAATAGTCGAAGATGTCCTGGCAGTGGGCGGTGCGGATCCGCATGCACAGACCTGCCGCCAGCACCGCGAGCGCGTCGTTGCCCCAGCCGGGGTCGACCCCGCTGACGAGCAGGGTCGCCCCGCCCTCCTCCGCGGCCGCGGTCAGGCGCGCGACCCACTCCGCCGGAGCCGAGCGGGGGTCGTAGAGCGAGTACAGCGACGGGGTGACGACGTGCGCACCCGAACGCAGGCACCGTTCGATGTCGGCGATCGCCTCCTCGGGGCGGATGTCCCCGGAGGCCATGTAGGCAACCGCGTCACACCCGGCCAGTACGGCGTCGACATCGGTGGAGGCGATGATCCCGGTATCGGCGCCGAGCCCGGCGAAGGCAGCGGCGTCGGTTCCCGCCTTGTCCTCCGATGAGGTGATGACATCGGTTAGACGCAGCCCGGGGAAGGCGGTCAGCGACCGGATCGACGCCGCGCCCACGTTTCCCGTCCCCCACACCGCGACCCCGATTGCCGTCTGCACGAACACACCCTAACGGCCCCGACGTGACCATCATCACAGCAAAGTGGATTCGCAGGTCAGGGCGCGGAAGTCAAGCGGATTCACGCCCCACCCAACTGCTGGGTTGGTCAGGGACCGGAAATTGCCCACACTCGCTTTGCGTTGAAGTTACCGGGCGGTATAGTTGGGCACAGTTACTGGTGGGTAACTTGTCCGAAGTACCCAACCGCATGTGGCGTTCTCATCGAGGAGGAATCGTGGGCCACTACAAGAGCAATGTCCGTGACCAGGTATTCAACCTGTTCGAGGTCCTCGGAGTCGACAAGGCGCTGGGTCAGGGCGAGTACGCCGACCTGGACGCCGACGTCGCCGTCGAGATGTTGGGCGAGATGGCCAAACTGGCCGAGGGCCCAATCGCGGAGTCGTTCGCCGAGGGCGACCGCAACCCGCCCGTCTTCGACCCCGAGACGCACAGCGTGAAGCTGCCCGAGGCGTTCAAGAAGTCCGTGCGCGCGGTCATCGACGGTGGCTGGGACAAGCTGACCATCAGTGAGGAACTCGGCGGGACGGCGATGCCGAGCGCGCTGTCCTGGGCCCTGCAGGAGCACATCCTCGGCGCCAACCCCGCGGTGTACATGTACGCGATGGGCGCCGGATTCGCCGGCATCTTCCACAACCTCGGCACCGAGGAACAGAAGAAGTGGGCCGTGCTGGCCGCCGAACGCGGCTGGGGCTCCACCATGGTGCTCACCGAACCCGACGCCGGTTCCGACGTGGGCGCCGGCCGCACCAAGGCCGTGCAGCAACCCGACGGCTCGTGGCACATCGACGGCGTGAAGCGCTTCATCACCTCCGCCGACTCCGATGACCTGTTCGAGAACATCATGCATCTGGTGCTGGCCCGCCCCGAGGGCGCAGGCCCCGGTACCAAGGGCCTGTCGCTGTTCTTCGTGCCGAAGTTCCTCTTCGACACCGAGACCGGTGAGCCGGGCGAGCGCAACGGCGTGTTCGTCACCAACGTCGAGCACAAGATGGGCCTGAAGATCTCGACCACCTGCGAGCTGTCGCTGGGACAGCACGGCGTCCCCGCCAAGGGCTGGCTGGTCGGCGAGGTCCACGACGGCATCGCGCAGATGTTCGACGTCATCGAGCAGGCCCGGATGATGGTGGGCACCAAGGCGATCGCCACCCTGTCCACCGGCTACCTCAACGCACTGGCCTACGCCAAGGACCGCGTGCAGGGCGCCGACCTGACCCAGATGACCGACAAGACCGCGCCGCGAGTGACCATCACGCACCACCCCGATGTGCGGCGCTCGCTGATGACCCAGAAGGCCTATGCCGAGGGGCTGCGCGCGCTGTACCTGTTCACCGCGACCCACCAGGACGCGGCGGTGGCCCAGGCGGTCCACGGCATCGACCCCGAGTTGGCCGTCAAGGTCAACGACCTGCTGCTGCCGATCGTCAAGGGCGTCGGCTCCGAGCAGGCCTACGCCAAGCTCACCGAGAGCCTGCAGACCTTCGGAGGCTCGGGCTTCCTGCAGGACTACCCGATCGAGCAGTACATCCGTGACGCCAAGATCGACTCGCTCTACGAGGGCACCACGGCCATCCAGGCGCAGGACTTCTTCTTCCGCAAGATCGTCCGCGACAAGGGTGTCGCGCTGGGGCACGTCGCCGGCCAGATCGAGCAGTTCGTCAAGAGCGAGACCGGTAACGGCCGACTCAAGGCGGAGCGCGCCCTGCTGGCGACCGCGCTGGAGGACGTTCAGGGCATGGCAGCCACGCTGACCGGCTACCTGATGGCTTCGCAGGAGGATCCCGAGAGCATCTACAAGGTGGGCCTCGGCTCGGTGCGCTTCCTGATGAGCGTGGGCGACCTGGTCATCGGCTGGCTGCTGCAGCAGCAGGCAGCCGTGGCGATCGAGAAGCTCGACGCCGGTGTCAGTGCCGATATCTCAGCCGACGAACGCGCCTTCTACGAGGGCAAGGTCGCGGTGGCGTCGTTCTTCGCGAAGAACTTCCTGCCGCTGCTGACCAGCACCCGGTCGATCGTGGAGAACCTCGACAACGAGGTCATGGAACTGGACGAGGCAGCCTTCTAGAGGAAGCCGCTGCTGGATCTTTCAGCACCCGAGACGCCCCCGGACTCTTCCCGGGGGCGTCTTGCATGTCCGGGTCATCGGCTTGAGATATCCACGTTTTGCAGCAGAAGTGAGAGTGGACGTCTGCAAAACGTGGACGTCTCAGATCTGGCTACCGCACCGGCGCATAAGGGCGGGTTCGGGAGGACAATTGGGTGCGTTTCATTAGTCTCACGCGGCCGACTTTCATCCCTTGTCGGCTCTTTGGATCAGTCACTCCCGAACCCGTCGTGCGACCGATCCTACGCTTGTGACTGCCCTCACACCAGTGCGAATTCGGGTCGTCAGGACTCCCTGCTCCGCATCAGCGAACGGGTGCGGCCACGACCTTCCGCAGAGGGGTCGAACGGGGCCCCGACGAACTCGTCGACGCCGGCGGCGGCCAGTTCGTCGAGCCTATGCGACACCGTCTGCTCGTCGCCGATGATCGCGGCGTCCTCGGGCCCCGCGTACCCCTCGCGGTCCAGCATCGCCCGGTAGGAGGGCAGCGTTCGGTAAATGGCGAACTGGTCGGCGGCCTGGCGACGGGCCGCATCCACATCGTCGGTGACAGCCACCGGGAGGGCGGCGACGACGCGCACCGAACCGTCGGGGCGCCCCGCGTCGGCGGCCGCCTGGCGCAGCGTCGGGCCGACGTGAGCCCCCAGCGTGGCCGGGCCGGTCATCCAGGTACAGGTGCCCGCGGTGCGCCGGCCGGCCAGGCGCAGCATCTGCGGTCCCAGTGCCGCGATGTACACCTCGGGCCGGGGCGCTCCCGGGATGAGCAGGGCACCGCGGGTGGTCACCGTCTCCCCCGTCGCGTCTGCGGGTTCACCGGCCAGCAGCGGAAGGAGCCCGTCGAGGTACTCGTTGAGCCGGCGTACCGGCCTGTCCCACGGGATGCCCCACATGCCCTCGGTGACCGCGGCGTGGGTCATGCCGAGGCCGAGGGTGAACCGGCCGCCGGAGGCCAGGCTGACGGTCAGCGCACGCTGCGCCATCTGCATGGGGTGCTGGTTCTGGATCGGCACGACGCCGCTGGCGGCCTCGATCCCGTCGACCTCCCGCAGGGCGACCGCCAGGATGGTGAGCAGGTCGGGCTCGTAGGGCAGCTGACTCATCCACACCCTGCGGAAACCTTCGTCACGCAGCGCGGTGAGGTTGGCGATGGTCGCATCTATCGGGGAACCGTCGGAGCCGCTGAGCTGTCCGAACATGCTGATCTGCATGTGCTGAATGTAGCCCCGGAAAAGTTAGTGCCCCGTGTTGCCGTCGGGTCGGGGGGTCAGACGGCAACACGGAGCTATCCCATGTATCGACGCCTCAACGCGGGGCGTTACAGCGATCCGGAATCTTTTTTCGACGCGATCGGTCGCGACGCGGCTCAGGCCTCCAGGATGGCCGTCACACCCTGCCCACCAGCGGCGCAGACCGAGATCAGGCCGCGCACGGGGCGCCCTGTCGCCTCAGAGGATTGGGCCTTCTTCTCCGCCAGTTGCTTGGCCAGCTGGGCCACGATCCGGCCGCCGGTCGCCGCGAACGGGTGCCCCGCGGCCAGCGACGACCCGTTGACGTTGAGCTTGGACCGGTCGATGGCGCCGAGCGCTGCGTCCAGCCCGAGACGCTCCTTGCAGTACTGCTCGGACTCCCACGCCGCCAGGGTGGCCAGCACGACGGAGGCGAAGGCCTCGTGGATCTCGTAGTAGTCGAAATCCTGCAGCGTCAGGCCGTTGCGGGCCAGCAGGCGCGGCACCGCGTACGTCGGCGCCATCAGCAGGCCGTCGGGGCCGTTGACGTAGTCCACCGCCGCGGTCTCGCCGTCGACGAAGTAGGCCAGCACCGGGATCGAGTGCGCCGCCGCCCACTCCTCACTGGACAGCAGCGCCACCGACGCGCCGTCGGTCAGCGGCGTCGAGTTGCCGGCCGTCATCGTCGCGTCGCCGTTGCGCACCCCGAACACCGGCTTGAGCTTGGCGAGCTTCTCCGGCGAGGAGTCGGCGCGCAGGTTGTTGTCGCGGTAGAGCCCGAGAAACGGGGTGACCAGGTCGTCGAAGAAACCGCGGTCAAAGGCCGCGGCCATGTTGCGGTGGCTGGCCGCGGCGAGTTCGTCCTGATCGACGCGTTTGACGCCCATCTCCTTGGCGGTGACGGCGGCATGCTCACCCATCGACATGCCGGTGCGCGGCTCGCTGTTGACCGGGATCTCCACCCCGAGGGACGCGGGCAGCTTGCCGACCAGCTTGAGGCGGTCGACGTTGGACTTCGCGCGGCGCAGCCCGAGCAACACGCGGCGGAGGTCGTCGCCGAAGGCGATGGGCGCATCGGATGCGGTGTCCACACCGCCGGCCGCGACCACCTCGTAGCGGCCCAGCGCGATTCCGTCGGCGGCGGCGATGGCCGACTGCAGGCCGGTGCCGCACGCCTGCTGCAGGTCGAACGCCGGGGTGTAGGACGACAGCGAGCTCCCCAACACGCACTCGCGCATCAGGTTGAAGTCACGGCTGTGCTTGAGCACCGCGCCGCCGATGACCGCACCGAGCCGCTCGCCCCCGAGGTTGAACCGGTCGACGAGTCCGTCGAGCACGGCGGTGAACATGTCCTGATTGGAGGCGTTGGCGTAGGCGCCGTCGGAACGCGCGAACGGTATGCGGTTGCCTCCGAGAATGGCTACCCGGCGGGTTGTCTTGTCATCGGCCACGTGTGCCTCCCGGCGTCGCGAGGATCATTGGGGTGTCGAGGGTCATACTACCCACCGTTCTTACTCTGGAGTAAGTTCGTGATCGACACGACAGTGGGTACCCCTCCTCCGACTCCATGTACCCCAGATCTCTCGAAAGGCAGCGCAGTGGCTTCCGATCTCCTCTCCACAGTCGTCAACTCAGGGCCGGGAGGGTTCTTGGCCAAACAGCTCGGCGTGCCGCAGCCCGAACCGCTGCGGCGCTACAAGCCGGGCCAACCGCCGCTGGCCGGTTCCCTGCTGATCGGCGGTGAGGGCCGGGTGGTGGAGCCGCTTCGGGCCGCGCTCGCCGAGGACTACGACGTCGTCGCCAACAACCTCGGGGGCCGCTGGGCCGACTCGTTCGGCGGGCTGGTGTTCGACGCCACCGGGATCACCGAGCCCGAAGGCCTCAAGGGCCTGTTCGAGTTCTTCACGCCGCTGCTGCGCAACCTCGGCCACTCGGGCCGCGTCGTCGTCATCGGCACCACCCCGGAGGCCACCGGCAGCGTGCACGAGCGCACCGCGCAGCGAGCACTCGAGGGGTTCACGCGCTCGCTGGCCAAGGAGTTGCGCAACGGCTCCACCGCCGCGCTGGTCTACCTCTCGCCGGACGCCAAGCCCGCCGCGACCGGCCTGGAGTCCACGCTTCGTTTCATCCTGTCCGCGAAGTCGGCCTACGTCGACGGGCAGGTGTTCCGAGTCGGCGCCGCCGACTCGACCCCGCCTGCCGACTGGGACAAGCCGCTCGACGGCTTGGTCGCGGTGGTCACCGGCGCGGCCCGCGGGATCGGCGCGACGATCGCCGAGGTGTTCGCCCGTGACGGTGCGAAGGTGATCGCGGTGGACGTCGAACAGTCGGCGGACGCGCTCGCCGAGACCGCGACGAAGGTCGGCGGCACGGCGCTGACGCTCGACGTGACCGCGGCCGACGCGGTGGACCGCATCACCGAGCACGTGAAGCAGCACTACGAGGGCAGGCTCGACATCCTCGTCAACAACGCGGGCATCACCCGGGACAAACTGCTGGCCAACATGGACGAAGGGCGCTGGGACTCCGTGGTCGCGGTCAATCTGCTTGCGCCCCTACGGCTTGCGGAGGGCCTGGTCGGCAACGGGACCATCGGCGACGGCGGCCGGATCGTCGGGTTGTCGTCGATGGCCGGCATCGCGGGCAACCGCGGGCAGACCAACTACGCCGCCACCAAGGCGGGCATGATCGGTCTGACCGACGCGCTGGCACCGCAGTTCGCCGAGAAGGACATCACGATCAACGCGATCGCGCCGGGGTTCATCGAGACCAAGATGACCGACGCCATCCCGCTGGCGACCCGCGAGGTCGGCAGGCGGCTGAACTCCCTGTTCCAGGGCGGCCAGCCGGTGGACGTCGCCGAGGCGATCGCCTACTTCGCCAGCCCCGCGTCGAACGCCGTCACCGGCAACACGATCCGGGTCTGCGGCCAGGCCATGCTGGGCGCATAGGCATGACCGACAACGAACAGCCTTCGGGCCTGAAGAACCTGCTGCGCGCGGCGGCGGGCGCGCTGCCGATCGTGCGGCGCGGCGACACCCTGCCCGACCGCGCGTTGCGCGTCGGCGAGTTGAGCATCGATCCCGCCAACGTCGCCGCGTACGCCCACGTGACCGGTCTGCGGTTCGGCGACACGGTGCCGCTGACCTATCCGTTCGCACTGACGTTCCCGACGGTGATGAACCTGGTGACCGGGTTCGACTTTCCCTTCGCCGCAATGGGTTCGGTTCATCTGGAGAACCACATCACCCAGTACCGGCCCATCTCGGTCACCGACACCGTCTCGGTCGGCGTGCACGCCGAGAACCTGCGGGAACACCGCAAGGGTCTGCTGGTCGACATCGTCACCGACGTCAACGTCGGCAACGACACCGCGTGGCACCAGGTGACGACGTTCCTGCATCAACAGCGGACCAGCCTGTCCGACGAACCCAAACCGCCGCCACAGAAACAGCCGAAGTTGGGCCCGCCCAACGCGGTGCTGCACGTCACGGCGGGGCAGATTCGCCACTACGCGTCCGTCGGTGGCGACCACAACCCGATACACACCAACGCGATCGCCGCCAAGCTGTTCGGATTTCCCACCGTCATCGCACACGGGATGTACAGCGCCGCAGCGGTTCTGGCCAATATCGAGGGTCAGCTGCCGGATGCCGTCAAGTACTCGGTGCGGTTCGCCAAACCCGTGGTGCTACCCGCCCGCGCCGGCCTCTACGTCGACCGTCGCGGCGACGCCTGGGAGTTGACGCTGCGGCACCTGACCAAGGGACATCCGCACCTGACGGCGACGGTGACGCCGGCCTGACACCGGCCGCCGCTAGTTCGTCGCGACCGTCGCAGCGTCGGCCGGGGTCGCGTCGGAGGGCTTGCCCTTCAGACCCCGCCAGAACAGGTTGATCAGCAGTTCCGCGGCTTCGTCGGCGTCGGCGTCGCCGGTGCTGACCCGGGACGCCACCGCCTCGCCCGCCCCCACCAGAGCGACGGCCATCATGTCGAAGTCGGCGTCGGGTTCCGGGTGCCGGGTGCCGGACCGCAACAGGCGGCCGACGAGCTCGATGATGCGCTCACGGCCCTCACGCACCGTGTGCGCGAACCGCTGCGAGCTCGTCGCCTGGGTGTATAGCACCATCCACGACGAACGGTTGGTGTCGATGTACTTCAGGAACGACAGCACGGCACTGCGCAACAACTCCTTGGGCGCTTCGTCGAAGTCGATGTTGGTGCGCACCGCGTCGACGAAACGGCTCAGCTCCCTGTCCAGGCAGGCGCCGAACAGTTCCTCCTTCGAGCCGTAGTACAGGTAGAGCATCGGCTTGCTGATCTGCGCCTCGGCGGCGATCGCGTCCATCGACGTCTCGTGATAGCCGTTGACCGAGAAGATCTGCACCGCCGCGTCGAGCATCTGCTGCTCACGGACGGCACGCGGTAACCGCTTGGTGCCACCTGCCATGAGCGGAGCCTTCCTGACCGATACCCGTGGAGTTCTACCCCAGGGTAAGCAATGGCCGGCCGATCAGCCGCCGCAGCGCGGTGACGGTCCCTTGACCGCAGCGATCCGGTTGACCGCGGCGTCCACACCCGACATCGTCAGCTCGCCGGCCGCCACCGCCTTCTCCAGGCGGTCGAGCACCGCGGGCACCTCGCCGGTGGTGACCCACAACGCGACGTCGGCACCGGCCTGCAGCGAGCGCAGCACCGCGTCGGCGACCCCGAACCTGTCGGTGATGGCACGCATGCTCGACAAGTCGTCGGTGAACACCGGCCCGTTGAACGGAGGACCGCCGTAGTCACCGGACCGCAACAGCGCGTAGGCCGCCGGGCTCAGGCTGGCCGGTTCGCTTCCCGTCAGTCCGGGCACCTGCATGTGGCCGACCATCACGCCGACCGGGGCCGCGGCAGTCAGCGTCCGGTAGGGCACCAGGTCGTTGGCCTGCAGCTCGGCCAGCGGCGGGGTGACCACGCCGCCTTCATGCGAATCTCCCGACGCGTAGCCATGCCCGGGGAAGTGCTTGAGCACGGGCAGCACTCCGGCGTCGCGCAGGCCGCGTGCGTACGCACCCGCGTAGTCGGTGACCTGGGTGGGATCCGAACCGAACGACCGGTCACCGATGACGGTGCTGTTGGGCGCGTCGGTGACGTCGACGACCGGCGCGAAGTCGATGGTGATCCCCAGGCTGCGCATCTGGCGGCCGCGGTCGAGCGCGATGGCGTAGACGTCTTCGGGGGTACTGGTCTGCGCCAGCACCCGGGGCGCCGGCTGCGAACCGATCACGCTCGACAGCCGGGAGACGCGGCCGCCCTCCTCGTCGACGCTGACGGCCAGCGGCAGCGGGCCCGCCGAGGCGGCGATGTCGGTCAGAGAGCCGTCCGAGAGCATGGACAGGTCAGTCCAGCTGCCGATCATGATGCCGCCCACGTGCTGGGCGTCGACGACCGCGCGGGCGTCCGCCGCACCGGTGACCCCGACCATGAGCAGCTGCGCGAGCTTGTCGCGGGTCGACATCGCGGCCGGATCACCGCAGACCGGAGCTGCCGGTGCGGGGGCCGGGGCGGCCGGGGGCGCGAAATTGGGCACCGGACCTGCGGCCATGTTCAGCCGGGACGCCGACGCTTCGGGTTGTTCGGTGGTCGACGTGCATCCCAGCGCGAGCGAGGCCGAGGCCATCACCGCCAGCAGGGCACCCGGGACTTTCCAGCGACTTCGGAGCGCGAACATACGTCCCGACACTAACGGCAACGGCTGTCGGTCTCCACGCCCTGGTAGCCGGGCCGGCTGCATACCAGGTCAACCCCTCTCGGAGGGGCTGCGCCGGGTGCCGGAACCGGCCTGCGTCACGGCCACACCCAATAAGGTGGTCTGACGGGCGCTGACTGGCACTGGGCGGGCTCGGGGCCGAAGAGAAGAGGGTGATGTCGAGCGCGGAAGCCGGGCGGACGGCCGGCGAGAAGAAGACCGTCATCGTCATCGCGTTCGACGGCTCACCCACCGCGCGCCGCGCCGTCCACTACGCGAGCCGGTTCCTCACCGCCGACCGCGCCGTGGTCCTGACCGTGTGGTCCCCGCTGGACCGGGGCACCGACCCGGTCTCCTACGACCTCGACGGCCCTCCCGATCCGCCGGACACCGACGAGGTCGACATCGCGCTCGCCGAGGCGCAGCGCATCAACGACGAGGGCCTCGAGCTGGCGCTGGCGACCGGGCTGCCCGCCGAGGCGCTGTGCCTCGCGCAGACCTACACGGTGTGGGGCACGATCATCGACACCGCCGACGAGCTGGATGCCGATCTGATCGTCACCGGCACCCGCGCGACCACCGGGTTGAGGTCCCTGATCCAGTCCAGCGTGGCCGACCACGTGCTGCGCCGGGGACGGCGCCCGGTGCTGATCGTGCCGCCGGAGCCGTGACGGTCCGCGTGCTAGTTTGAGGCCCATGGATCGGTTTCTCGTGCCCGCCGCAGCCAGCATCGTCGTCGGCCTGCTGCTGGGCGCGGCAGCCGTGTTCGGGGTGACGCTGATGGTGCAGCAGGACACCAAGCCTCCGCTGCAATCGGGCGATCCGGCGTCGTCAATCCTCAACAGGGTCGAGTACGGCGACAGAAGCTAGATCCCGGGTCCCTACGCTCCTGCCCTCCGCCGTTAGATCCCCCTCCGCCGTTAGATCCCCGGTGGGAACGCCTCAACCGCTTTCCCGGCGCTGGCTCTGGCCGGCCGCCGCGGCGGCTCTCGTCCTGACCTTCGCCCAGTCACCCGGACAGATCTCACCCGACACCAAGCTCGATCTCACTGCGAACCCGCTGCGCTTCCTGACCCGCGCGTTCAACCTGTGGAACAGCGATCTGCCGTTCGGCCAGGCGCAGAACCAGGCCTACGGCTACCTGTTCCCGCACGGCACCTTCTTCCTGGCCGGTGACCTGCTCGGCGTTCCCGGCTGGGTGACGCAGCGGGTGTGGTGGGCGCTGCTGCTCACCGTGGGTTTCTGGGGTGTGCTTCGGGTGGCCGAAGCGCTGAACATCGGCAGCCGCACCTCGCGGATCATCGGCGCGGCCGCGTTCACGCTGTCGCCGCGGGTGCTGACCACGATCGGCGCGATCTCGTCGGAGACGCTGCCGATGATGCTGGCGCCCTGGGTGCTACTGCCGGTCATCCTGGCACTTCAGGCGCAGGGTGAGCCGCGTATCCGGGTGCTGGCGGCGCGCTCGGGGTTGGCCATCGCGCTCATGGGGGCGGTCAACGCCGTGGCGACGCTCACGGCGTGCCTGTGCGCGGTGGTGTGGCTCGCCTGCCATCGCCCCACCGCGGCCTGGCGGCGGTTCACCGCGTGGTGGCTGCTGTGCGCGGTGCTGGCGGTGACGTGGTGGGTCGTCGCGTTGGTGCATCTGGGCCGGATCAGCCCGCCGTTCCTGGATTTCATCGAGTCCTCCGGTGTGACCACGCGGTGGATGTCGCTGACCGAGATGCTGCGCGGCACCGGCGCGTGGACGCCGTACGTGGCGCCGACCGCCACCGCGGGCGCGCCGCTGGTCACCGGGACGGTGGTCGTGCTGGCGACGACGCTGGTGGCGGCGGGCGGACTGGCCGGGCTCGCTATGGCGTCGATGCCGGCGAAGGGCCGGTTGATCACGATCCTGATGCTCGGCATCGTGCTGCTGGCCGCCGGCTACGGCGGCGGACTGGGCTCCCCGATCGCGCATCAGGTCCAGGTCTTCCTCGACGCGGACGGCACCCCGCTGCGCAACCTGCACAAGCTGGACCCGCTGCTGCGGTTGCCGTTGGCGCTGGGACTCGCCCACCTGCTTGGGCGGGTTCCGCTGCCCGGTAGTGCGCCGCGGGCGGTGTGGCGCGACGCCTTCGCCCATCCGGAGAGGGACAAGCGCGTCGCGGTGGGCGTCGTGGTGCTGACTGCCCTGATCGCAGCCACGTCGCTGGCCTGGACGGGGCGGTTGACGCCGCCGGGTGCGTTCGACGCGATCCCGCAGTACTGGCAGGACACCGCGGACTGGCTGGACGCGAACAACGCCGGGGCGCCTGCCGGCGACGGATCACCGACGCCGGGACGGGTGCTGGTGGTGCCCGGCGCTCCGTTCGCCACCCAGGTGTGGGGGAACAGTCACGACGAGCCACTGCAGGTCCTGGGCCACAGCCCCTGGGGGGTCCGCGACTCCATCCCGCTGACGCCGCCGGAGACGATCCGCGCACTGGACTCCGTGCAGCGATTGTTCGCGGCCGGCCGATCCTCCGCAGGCCTCGCCGATACCCTTGCCCGACAGGGTATTTCGTATGTAGTGGTGCGCAACGATCTGGATCCGGACACGTCACGGTCGGCGCGCCCCATCCTGGTCCATCGGACGATCGACGGCTCGCCCGGCCTGACGAAGGTGGCGCAGTTCGGCGAGCCCGTCGGCCCCGGCAGCCTGGAGGGGTTCATCACCGACAGCGGGCTTCGTCCGCGGTATCCCGCAGTCGAGATCTTCGAGGTGGCCGGCGCGGCGGCGGTCTCGGGTCCGTACCTCGTCGACGCCGATGCGATGGCCCGCGTGGACGGCGGTCCCGAGTCGCTGCTCCGGCTCGACGAGCGCAGGCGGCTGTCCGGCCAGACGCCGCTGGGGCCGGCGCTGCTCACCCCCGACGCGATGCGCGCCGGCCTGCCCGCACCGGTGGTGACCGTGACCGACACCCCGCTGGCCCGCGAGACCGACTACGGCCGGGTCGACGACCACTCCTCGGCGGTCCGGGCCGCCGGGGACCCACGCAACACCTTCAACCGGGTGCCCGACTATCCCGCAGGCGATACCGACCCGATCTACGGACAGTGGAGCGGTGGCCGCATCTCGGTGTCCAGTTCGGCGTCGGACTCCACGGCGCTGCCCAACGTCTCACCCGCCTCGGCGCCGCCCGCGGCGATCGACGGGGACGCCTCGACCAGCTGGGTGTCCAACGCCCTGCAGAACGCGATCGGCCAGTGGCTCCAGGTCGATTTCGACCGCCCGGTGACCAATGCGACGCTGACGATCACCCCGAGCGCCACGGCCGTCGGCGCCCAGGTCCGCCGGCTCGAGGTCGCCACCGTCAACGGCACCGTCACGGTGCGGTTCGAGGAAGCCGGCAAACCGGTGACAGTGGCACTGCCCTACGGGGAGTCGCCGTGGGTGCGGATCACCGCGGTGGGCACCGACGACGGCTCTTCTGGCGTGCAGTTCGGCATCACCGAATTCACCGTCACCCAGTACGACGCCAACGGATTCGCCTTCCCGGTCAACCTCCGCCACACCGTGGAGGTACCCGCGCCACCACCGGGTTCGGTTGTCGCCCAATGGGATCTGGGATCCGAACTGCTCGGCCGTTCCGGCTGCGCCGAGAGCCCAAACGGGGTCCGGTGCGCGGCGGCGATGGCGCTGGCCTCCGAGGAACCGGTCAACCTGAGCCGGACGTTGACGGTGCCCGAGCAGACCGCCGTGACCCCGACCGTGTGGGTGCGCGCCCGCCAGGGACCGAACCTCGCCGACCTCATCGCCGCCCCCGGCACCACAAGGGCAACGGGCGATTCCGACCCGATCGATGTCCTGGGTTCGGCCTATGCCGCCACCGACGGCGACCCGGACACCGCGTGGACGGCACCGCAGCGCGTCGCACAGCCACGCACTCCACCCACCCTGGTGCTGAAGCTGCCCACCCCGCAGAACGTGGCGGCGCTGCGGGTGACGCCGAGTTCGTCGGCGCTGCCGGCACATCCGACGATGATCGCCGTCGACCTGGGTGACGGGCCGGAGGTGCGGCGCCTCACCGAGGGCACCGAAACGCTGGACCTCAAACCCCGCGTCACCGACTCGATCACGGTGTCGCTGCTGGACTGGCGTGACGTGATCGACCGCACCGCACTCGGTTTCGACCAGCTCAAGCCGCCGGGGCTGGCGGAGATCGTGGCGCTCGACGGGCGCGGCGAGCCGATCGCCGACGCCGATGCGGACGCCAACCGGGCGCGGACCATCAGCCTGCCGTGCGGGCGCGGCCCCGTCATCGGTGTCGCCGGACTGTTCGTGCAGACGTCGGTGTCCACCACAGTGGGGGCGCTGCTCGACAACGCACCGATCCAGGCACGTCCGTGCCGCAGTGAGCCGATCCCGCTTCCGTCGGGGCAGCAGGAGCTGCTGATCAGCCCGGGTCCGGCGTTCATCGTCGACGGTGTCCAGTTGGCTGCGCCTGCGGCGGGCCGACTGGGCTCGGCCACAACGGATTCCGCCCGCATCGGTCGGTGGACGAGCGACCGCCGCGAGATCGACGTGCCCGCGTCGGACACGGCCCGGATGCTGGTGGTGCCCGAGAGCGCCAACCCCGGCTGGACCGCACACAGCGCCGACGGCGCCGCCCTGACCTCCGTGACGGTCAACGGCTGGCAGCAGGGCTGGGTGCTGCCTGCGGGCGCCGACGGACCCGTCACGCTGAGTTTCCCGTCCAACGCGACCTACCGGGCCGGGCTGATCGGCGGCCTCGCGCTGCTGCCCCTCCTGGTCGCGCTGGCCTTCCTACCGGCCCGACGCCGTCTCCCGCCGCACCCGGCTACGCCGCCGTGGCAGCCGCCCGC
>Ga0209347_1002516_pt1 | contig 23967 bp, 27 predicted proteins | sample AutmiccommuBRH23_FD_187382 | JGI IMG/M metagenome (GOLD analysis project Ga0209347, IMG submission 187382) | Deep subsurface microbial communities from Mt. Terri, Switzerland - Autotrophic microbial communities BRH/23 (SPAdes) (version 2) | ecosystem: Environmental > Aquatic > Deep subsurface >...
GTAGGACTTGGCGGTAACTTTGGTTTAGTTTATTAGCTACCAATGAGTGATTACTTTCGGTTAATAAAAACAGTTTAAAATTTTCAGTGAATTCGTTATAATTAGTCTTAAAAGAGGTTAGTTTTTCATGTGAACCGGTATAGTTTAGATAGAAGGCAGAAATGTCCGATTCCAATTCTTTAAGATTTCGGTTGCTAGAGGCATGAGTTAGGGAATTAACCTCCATGTTCAGAGAGTTAAGGTCGTCATAGATGCTGTCAATTCTTTTGATCTGTACCAACTGAGCAGTAATATCTTTAGATAAATTAGCGATGCGGCTAGTAAGACTGACCGTTATTATTACTTGGCTGGTCATTAAAGCTAGCAGCATTGATAACGTGAAAATTAGGCGGGTGCGAATGGACATGCAAATCACAACCTTTACCATTAAATTTTTCAGGAGGTATTCTAATGGGGAATGAACAAGGTGCTATTAGTGTATTTTTAGCTGAAGATCATGCAGTTGTTCGCTCTGGATTACGACTGCTGATCAATTCTGAATCTAATATGTCAGTAATTGGTGAAGCGCAAAATGGCCAAGAAGCTGTGGATCAAATACTACAGCTTAGTCCTCAAGTGGTTTTAATGGATGTTAGCATGCCGAAACTTAATGGTTTGGAAGCTTGCCGAAAAATAACTCAAACCAACGAAAATATCCGAATATTGATGTTGACTATGCACGATAATGAAGAATATTTTCTTGAAGCGCTACAGTGCGGTGCAATGGGGTATGTACCGAAAGCGGCGCCCGAAGAAGATGTTTTAGGGGCAATCCGCTGCGTAGCCCAGGGGCAGAAATACATTCACCCATCGGTGACTCACCTGCTGGTAGGGCAATATTTAGAACATGGACTGAAAAAAAATGACGATCTTAACTATGACAATCTAACTAAAAGGGAGATAGAAGTTCTCCGTTTGGTGGCGATGGGTTACACCACAAAAGAAATAGCCGGAAAATTGACAATTAGTGTACATACTGTACATAATCATAGGAATAATATCATGGATAAATTGGATATTCACGACCGTCTGGGTCTGCTGAAGTATGCTTTGAAAAAAGAGCTATTGGATTTAGACTGACGTGGTCGGATACTACTATTGTAGACCGAAAAGAATGATATTTCCCTATGTCATATATCCTAATTCAGAAGGAGTAATAACCCATGTCAAAAGGGTAAAAAAAGGGGACGGTTTAAAACCGTCCCCCTGCTTCAGTTACTTTTGAAGTAATTGTTTAATTTCTTCTTTATTTGGTACTCGTCCTGCTGTTATAACTTTTCCGTCAATTACGAGGGCCGGAGTAGACATAACGCCAAATTTCATGATTTCGGCCATATCTTCAACCTTTTGAATATCTGCATCAAGGTTAAGCTCCGCAGCAGCGTTAAAGACGTTTTGTTCCAACTGATTACAATTAATACATCCTGCGCCCAACACTCTGATTTCCATATGATTCACCTCCTGAGTTTTAAAATGGACTTTTCGACAACATCTTAAATTAAGTGTTCGAAAAGTCCATCGTAGCAGGAGCAAGAAGTTCAAGGCGCGAAGGACTTGGGATGCGGAGCGTACTGGCGTCGTACGTGAGCAATCTCAAAGACTAAGCAACGCAGAAATTCGCCGCTCACCTGCGATGGACTTATCGAACAACATTTTAAAGTATGAAGTTAAAGAGGTACCCAACTAGTATAATACTAACACCGGTAATGGAGACAAAGATGCCTATTAGCCTAGGTTTAATTACTTTTCTAAGAATAATCATTTCGGGTAATGAGAGGGCAGTAATGGCCATCATGAAGGACAGGGCTGTACCTACCGCAACCCCTTTACCAATTAACGCTTCAATAATGGGGATTGTCCCGATTGCATTTGAGTAGAGCGGAATACCCAGGGCGACACCTACAAATACAGCCAACGGATTACCCTTTCCAGCATATTTAGTAAGCAGGTCTTCCGGTGCATAACCGTGAATTATGGCGCCAAGGGCAATCCCTATTAACATGTATAGCCAAACACGTTTAACAATATCTTTGACATTTTGCTTAGCGAACTGAACCCGGGCCCTCCAATTCAAACTTTGGATTTGGCTTTTACCCATGGCTATCTCAAAAACATACTCCTCAACATATTTTTCAAGGCCCAATTTACCGATAATCATACCACCGATGGTACCGATGAGGACCCCGGCAATCACATAGATAATTGCGATTTTAGCGCCAAATAGACCAATGAGCATTACCAACGCTACTTCGTTTACGATAGGTGATGTGATTAAGAATGAAAATGTGACACCTAACGGGATTCCCGCTTCAACGAAGCCGATAAAAAGCGGCACAGAGGAACATGAACAAAATGGTGTGACAATCCCTAACAATGATGCCATTAGGTGGGCTGCAGGACCACTGACTTTACTAAGCAGTTCCTTAGTCTTCTCAGGCGGAAAGAAACTTCGGATGTAAGAAATAGCAAAAATCATCAGACTTAATAAAAGGATAATCTTCAGAGAGTCATAAATAAAGAAATGGATGCTCCCGCCCAATTTTGTAGCCATATCAAGGCCAAATACCTTTTCGACGAGAAATTCAATAGCATTATAAAGCATTACAATCACCTCGGGGTATAATAATTATATTCGCATATACTTATATGTTATCTACTATGATAATGCACCCGGTTTAAATTAGCAAGAAGAATTTAGAGGTTTTTCAACCTTAAGTTGTGAATAATATAATTGATGTTACCATATAAAAAACTAAAAAAATGGAGGATATTATGGAGCAGTATCAAAAAGTCTTCAAAGCCTTGGGGGAAGGAACTCGCTTGAAAATTGTAAAGCTATTATCTGTGCAGTCCTTCTGTGTCTGTGAGTTGGCAGCTGCACTGGATATGCTGCAACCAAGAATATCCCAGCATTTAAAGATACTCAAGGAAGCAGGTCTCGTCAGCGAGAGGAAGGAAGCTTATTGGAATTATTATTCCTTAGAAACCGAATTCATCACAAAAGTATTAAGTGAGTTTGAGATATTTTTGGACAGGCCATTGGAAGATTTACCGGAACTTGGAAATGCAGCTGAAAAAATCTGTTGTTTAGATGAAGACCAAAGGGTAAAGGAAACAAAAACTAAGCTAAAGGAATAAAGTGATTAGATTACTTGGCATGTATCAAGAAAAAGATAGCTAATGTTGGTTAAGGACGAGTAAGATGCTAAAAGAATTACACCTTATTTATAGCTACTGGGAGTGCTAATTTTTTACCAACACAGTTTATTTTGTATGATATACTAAATACACAAGTCTGAAGGGGTGGTGCTATGTCAAGTAAAATGAATCGGTACTTAACTATGCTCATAATTGTTCTTTTATTCACATTCCTTGTAAGCGGATGTGGCCAAACAGAGAATCCCCCGTATATTGACTTTCAAGATCGGGAAGTTATCCAAAATACTAAATTGACGCCTGAACAAATACCGTTAAGAATATCTTTAGCATCTATTACTTCCACTCAAAACAGTGTTTCCTATTATGAAGAGTTGTTGGATTTATTATCGGAAACCATAGAACGGCCTGTTAAACTAGTTCAAAGAAATACGTATGCTGAAGTAAACGAACTGCTGCGTACCGGCCAGATTGATGTGGCGTTTATCTGTACAAATGCGTATGTTACAGGGCATGATCAATTTGGTTTAGAACTGATAGCTGCACCGGCAAAGGATGGACATGCTAGTTATCGCTCTTATATTATTGTACGACGGGATAGTGAAATTAAGTCCTTTCAAGATCTAAAGGGACAAAGATTTGCATTTACTGACTCTATGTCTACTACAGGTTACCTATATCCTTTAAGCTTAGTTAGTAAATTAAATTATTCCTTAGAGAGTTTTTTTAGTGATCATATTTTTACTTTTAGTCATGATAATTCAGTTAAAGCGGTTAGTCATGGAATTGTTGATGGGGCCGCAGTGGAAAGCATGGTCTTTAGTCATATGGTTGAAAACCAGCCAGAAATAACCAACAATGTGAGAATTATTAAGCAATCCATAGATTTTGCCTCCCCCCCAATAGTAGCTCGGGCAGACCTAGATGACGAAACCAAAAACAAGATAACAGATTTTATAACTACTCTGGATGAGACCAAAAAAGGGCAGTCTATTTTAGCTGAAATGGGGATAGATGAATATAAAAAAGTGGACGATGAGGCATATGATAGTGTTAGAATGATTGGAAAGGTTTTGAATCTAGATGGGGAATAAACTGCCGATTAGGATATTCAGGAAACTTTTTAATTTAGTTGGTGTTAAAGCTAAAATAATGGGTATTGCCGTAATGCTAATATTATTACTGGGGACTCTACTGATATGGCAGGCGGAACAGACCTATTCCAAAGTATTGCGAGAAGACTTAACTAAGCAGGGGATTTCTTTAGGAAATTATTTGGCTGCCCGAAGTGAAAACCCTATCCTTACCAATAATATATATGCTCTGCATGAGTTACTTCGAGATACTATGGACAATAATCCTGAAGTATCTTATGTTTTAATTACTGACTTTCAAGGTCAGGTGGTAATTGACAGTTTTGATAATGGCATACCGAAAGGACTTAGTGACTTTAATCAGGTTGCTGGTGGGCAAGACTATAGCATGCGGAAATTTAATAGTCAACATGGCTATATTCAAGACATAGCCATACCTATCTTGGAAGGAAAAGCCGGGCAAGTGCGGCTGGGCTTATCTGAAAAAAGAGTCTTTAATACTATTGATGCGCTTTTAAGCAAGCTTTGGGCTAGTACAATACTTATTTCATTGGTTGGAATACTACTTGCTTATCTATTATCAACGCTTATAACAAAACCACTTCAGGAATTAGTACTGGCAGCAAAAAACATTGGAGAAGGTAAGCTAAGCTACCGAGTATCTTTAGATTGGGCTAAAGATGAATTGGGCCATTTAGGTGTGGCATTCAATGAGATGGCGGGAAAACTACAAGATGCGGAAAAAGAAAGACAAAAATTATGGCAGCAGATTATGCATAAGGAAAAGATGAGACGTTTTCTTCTAAATAAGGTAATAACTGCCCAAGAAGAAGAGCGGCTTCGCATTTCTCGTGAATTGCATGATGAGACAGGGCAGGCTTTAAGTAGTATCAATCTAGCACTAGCATCATTGGAAGGTGCCGAAACACAGGAAGAGTTTCGAAAAAGGGTATCCTTAATGCAAAAGACTGTTAGAAAAGTTTTAGAAGGAATCCACTTATTAGCACGTCAATTGCGCCCAAGTGTCTTGGATAAATTGGGATTAGGAGCCGCAGTGGAGCGGTTTATTAAGGACTGTTCTGCTCACTGGGGTAAGGATATTGGGCTGACAACGGTTGGGCGTATTCCACAGGAGATGCCTTCTGAAATTAAAATTACTGCTTATAGAATTGTTCAGGAAGCACTAACCAATGCTTTAAGACATGCTGAAGCGGACAATATCAGTGTAGTTTTGCAAAATAGTAGTGGTAAATTTCAGGTGATTATTGAGGATGACGGGAAAGGGTTTAATCTTGACGAGACTTTTAATAAATCAGAAGAAACGAATCATCTTGGTTTGTTTGGTATGCAGGAGAGGGTGGACATGCTGGGAGGGAATTTAAGCATCGAAACGGCTCCGAGCAATGGCACTACTATTTATGCAGAGATTCCGTTGGATGGGAGGGAAACCATTGGAACAGAAATGCAGCAAGGACCGGCTTCGGGTATTGTTGGTGGATGATCATGCAGTTTTGTTGAGCGGATTAAAATTATTACTTGGTAATACTAAAGACTTAGAAGTAATTGGCGAGGCTAAAAACGGATCGGATGCAGCAGAGGCATCTAAATTTTTAAAACCGGATGTGATAGTATTAGATATCAATTTAGGTGATACCAATGGACTGGAGTTGGTTCCCCAAATTAAAAGCCTTTCTCCTAAGACAAATATTTTGGTGTTGACTATGTATGGAGAAGAGGAATATCTACAAAAAGCACTAGAGTTAGGTGCTAAAGGATATGTTTTAAAAAAAGCATCCGATAATGAATTATTAACAGCTATTAGAACTGTTGGAAGAGGTGAATCCTACCTTGATCAGACAGTTGCAAAGACTTTAGTGACTATGGCTCTAGGGTCCAATACACTTAAAAAAGAGGCTGATAGGGAGCTATTAAGCTCTAGGGAACAAGAAGTCTTAGCTTTGGTAGCTTTAGGATACACCAATAAGCAAATAGCTGGAGAATTAATCATAAGCATTAAAACTGTGGAGACCCATAAAGCTAACATTAAAATAAAACTTGGACTCAATAAACGTTCTGAATTGGTAAGGTATGCCATGGATAATAATTTAATTTAAGAATCAGGGAAAAACCCCTACCACCGTACATGATGGTAGGGGTTTTTTCTGTATTTATATCAATAAATTACCCGATAGTAGAAGGAAACTTGACATGGGATAATTGACCTAGGATATTAAATAAATTGTAAGGCTAGTATGAAAGGAGGAAAGTAACGGTTGGCAAATCAACTAATTGTAACTATTTTCACGAGGAGGTTTGAGAATGAATTCATTTGTTCCCTGGGATATAAGGGTAACCATTGATCTATTTTTAGGAGGCATGGGAATCGGCGCATTCTTATTAGCGTTAGTGGCCGGATACCTTGGAGAGCCTTATCGTCTCCTAAAGAAAACAGCTGCAATAGTTTCTCCCATAGCCGTTTGCACAGGATTGTTGTTTTTAATTTCTGAACTTGGGCGTCCTGGAAGGTTTATCACCACTTTATTTAACAACAATTCGGCTTCAGTTATGTCATGGGGGGTATACCTGCAAACCGGTTTTGTTATATTTGCAGTAGTTTATGCATTGCTGATTATTAAGCAACGAGATGATGACGGAATTGCTGGTTTAATCAAGTGGGTAGGCGGCTTATTTGCCATAGGAGTAGGTATCTACCATGGTTTTTTACTAAGTTCTAATGTTGGGGCAGGCCTTTGGAATAATGGTGCTCTGCCGGTAATGATTTTTGTGTCCTCCCTATTAACGGGCATTTCTTTGGTGGTAGTAATAAATGCAGCTATTTCAACAAATCTCGCTAGCAGTACAGTAGCTAATGAAACTGCTGCTGGGAAAGAAGGCAGCACCTTATTTAATATTAACTTAATAAATGCTGTGCTGTTGGTAGTTGAATTAATAGCAGTATTGGCGTGGCTGTTTACCCTAGCTAGAGGGAGCCAAATTATGTCTTTTGGTTTAAATAACTTGCTTTCGAACTACCCGGTACAATGGTGGCTGGGTGCGGTAGTGGTAGGGATTGTTATCCCATTATTACTTAGCTTGTATGGTCTGAAAGTGGGCAAAAACGGGCAAGAAAGTACTACCATTATTGCAGCAGGTGCGGTTTTAATATTAATTGGAGGATTTGTATTAAAAAACGTTATCTTAGTAGCAGGGCAAATCAAGTATCCTCTATTTTAAACAGTCAAATTAAGGAGGGTTGTTTTAATGAAATTAACTAGAAGGTCTTTTATAAAAGCTGCCGGTGCTACCGGAGTTATTGCAGTCGGAGCAACTGGTAGTAAGCCTATGCTTCAGGCACTGGCTGAAAGTAACGGAACAGAGAAGGCAAAAAGCATGCAGGGCGAATGGCGTCCTACTGTTTGTCAAGGATGTACAACATGGTGTGCTATTCAGGTATATGTGGTTAACGGTCGTGCTGTAAAAGTACGTGGAAATGTCAATTCCAAGTCAAATAACGCCGATGGAAAGGTGTGTCCACGGGCACATATGTCACTGCAGCAGGTTTATGATCCCGATAGAATCAAAACTCCGATGAAACGTACTAATCCTAAAAAGGGTAGAAATGAAGACCCAAAGTTTGTTCCTATTACCTGGGATGAAGCAATGAATGAAATCGCGGACCGCTTTTTGGAATTAAGAAAAAATAACGAACCGCATAAGTTCGTATTAATGCGCGGCCGTTATACTTATCTAAGAGAAATTCTTTACGGTGCGTTCCCTGATTTGATTGGTTCACCAAATAGTATTTCTCACAGTGCTATTTGCGCTGAGGCCGAGAAATTTGGGTCTTATTTTACAGAACACAATTGGGATTACAGAGATTACGACTTAAAAAACACTAGATATGTTTTACTGTGGGGTGCAGATCCCTTAGCCTCAAACCGTCAGGTTCCCCAGGCACTTAAAATGTGGGGAGAGGTTATGGATAATGCTAAGGTAGCAGCAGTTGATCCGAGGCTGTCAGCTACAGCAGCTAAGGCTGATGATTGGATGCCGGTAATTCCTGGTGAAGACGGTGCATTGGCCGTTGCCATGGCCCATGTGATTTTAAGTGAAGGTTTATGGTACAAACCTTTTGTAGGTGATTTTATAGACGGTGTAAATAGATTTAAGCAAGGTGTCACTGTAGATCCTGAAGCTTTTTCAGAGAAATATACCTATGGTATTGTACAGTGGTGGAATTTAGAACTTAAAAATCGGACTCCGGAATGGGCAGAAGAACGGTCCGGTATCCCCGCTGAGCAAATTAGAAAGGTTGCTAGGGGTTTTGCTGACGCAGCTCCAAGGGCAATATCTTGGTTAGCACCTGGTACAGCTATGCAGGTCCGCGGTGGGTATGCTGCTATGGCGTCCCATGCTTTAAACGGTCTAGTGGGGTCAACAGACAACGTGGGTGGTGCTATTAGGAAATCCAGTATTCCTACCAATGGAATACCTGATTTAAAGCCTTTTATGGATGATATAGCGAAAGCAGGCAACGACCATAAAAAGATGGACCAGCGCGGCTATAAAGAATTTCCCGCTATGAAAAAAGGTAAGTCCGGTGGGGGAGTGGTTACAAACCGTCTGGCAGATGGTATTTTGCAGGAAGATCCGTATGACGTTAAAATGGCAATTGGATATTGGAATAATTTGCCTTTTTCTTGCAGTGGAGCTTCCCGTTGGGAAGAAGCCTTAACTAAACTGCCATTTTTTGTACACATCACTACTAACCCTGCAGAAATGACTATGTTTGCTGATATTGTCCTGCCGGCAGCGCAAAGTGTCTATGAAAGATTGGGTTACATTAAGAGCAAAGCAGGGACCATTGCATGGCTTGCCATGAATCAAAGAGTAATTGATCCCGTATGGGACGTGCGAGTCGATGAAACTGAGATTCCGTATATGATTGCAGAAAAGCTAGCTGAGAAAGGTTTTACAAATATATTGGATTACTTTAATTCTTTTAAAGATCCGGAAACAGGTAAAAATCCTGCGAATAGCTGGGAGTTTACGGAACATGTTCTTAAGATAATGACTCAGCCTATCTGGGATCCTGCTATTAAGAGTAACGGGGACCAGTTTAGGGGCTGGCAGGAATTTAAGAAAATCGGTGTTTGGAACTCCGAGCCATATAAATTTAAGAGCAAATGGGATAACTTCGGTACTGATTCAGGCAAGTTTGAATTTTACAGTGAATCATTGAAACACGCTTTGGAGGAACATGCGAAGAAACACAATACTGATGTGGATGATATCATGGAAACTACTAAATACACTGCCCGAGATGAACTGGCATTTGTTCCCCACTATGAAGAAGCATATCGTTGGGGAGATGAAAGTGAATACCCCTATATATTCTTTGAGCATCGTTCTCGGTTGAATAGGGAAGCTAGATCAGCCAACTGCGAGTGGTATCAAGAATTCAAAGATGTGGATCCAGGTGATGAAAAATGGGGTGATGTAGCTAAAGTTAACCCGGTTGATGCTGCCAAACTCGGCTTGAAATCCGGAGATAATGTCAGATTGACCTCACCTACTGGGAAGATTGAATGTACTGTTAAAATATGGGAAGGTGTACGGCCGGGGACAATAGCTAAGTGTTATGGTCAGGGCCATTGGGCTTATGGTAGAGTTGCAGCTAATGATTTTAAGAAGCATATGCCCAGGGGCGGAAATAATAATGAACTGTTACCGGCAGATTATGAACGTTTGAGTGGCAGTACTGCACGACACGGTGGTGTTACTAGAATTAAAGTGGAGAAAGTGTAATCAGTTAGAGGAAGCCATTTAAGACAAGGAGGCGATGAGATTGCCTAATTATGCTATGGTGATAGATTTGCATAAATGTGCAGGCTGTGGAGCATGTGCGATTACTTGTAAGAACGAAAATAATGTTCCGGAGGGTATGTATTGGTCCAATTATATTCACAGAACACGGGGCAAGTTTCCCAATGTGCGTTATGAATTTGTACCTACACTTTGTAATCATTGCGAGGATGCACCCTGTGTAAAAGCATGTCCTGTAGGTGCCATGCATAAGGATGAAAATGGATTAACGCTTCATAATCCTGACAAATGCATAGGATGCAAGGCTTGCGTACAGGCAGATCCGTACGGAGTAATATATTTTAATGAAGAAAAGCCGCATGAATTTTGGCACAATAAAGAACAAGCTATTGAGAAAGGAACTTCCAGTGGTAAGGAAATGGCAGATAAATACGACGCTCCATTCCCGTTTTACAATCCTGACCGCGCCAAGACTTATGGCGGAGTCCGCCCTAAAGGTATTGTAGAGAAGTGTACTCTATGTGACCATAGGATTAAGGATGGGGATGTTCCTTACTGTGTAGCGTCTTGTCCTTCAGGGGCAAGGGTCTTCGGCGATTTAGAGGACCCTAAGAGCGAAATAAATAAGCTATTAAATAAATATTCTTATTTCAAGCTGGGTGAAAATTTTGGTACTAAACCAAAAGTATTCTACATCAGAGAATTTTAATCTTTAACTGGAGATGATTTAATGACTAAAGTCGTTACCAGCAATCAATCAAGAGCCAATATCTATAAGCTGTTATCCTTATGCTATCAGCCCCCATACGAGGATTTGGCCAATATTGTTAGTTCTCTAAGGGAAGAAATAGACAAATTACCCGCTATAAAATACAAAATCGGAACTCTAGCTGAAGAATTGGCTTCATGTATTTCTGACTTAGAGCATACTAAAGTTGATCATGCTAAGTTATTTATTGGTCCGTTTGATTTACTGGCACCTCCTTATGGATCCATATATTTGGAAGGTAAGAGAAAAGTGATGGGTGATACGACTATGGAGGTAATGAAAAAATATCAGGAGGCGGGGTTAAAACTAGACGATGAATTTAAGGAGCCGCCGGATCACATCACGATTGAACTAGAATTCATGTATTATTTGATATTTAAAGAACTACAGGGTCAAGAAACTAACGAGTATCAAACTGAATTTCTCATAAATTATTTGGAACCTTGGGTGGGTGAGTTCTGTCATAGAATTTTCCAAAATGCAGGTAGTGAATTTTACAAATTACTGGCAAAAATAACTGCGAGTTTTATTAAAGCGGATATGAAAGATAATTCTCTAGTCTGTTAGAACTTCTAGGAGGTGAGAATAGGTGCCTGACCTAATAAAGTTAGCTGATACGGTTGTTAACAATCTGGGGAATTTAGCTATACAATCAGATCGGTGTTGTCAAAAAAGATCACCTAAGAGTACTTGCCGATTGTGTATAGACGTATGTCCTTCTGAAAGTATCAATATTAATCAGTCGGGTATAGAAATTGTCAACTGTATAGAGTGCGGATTGTGTGCAGCTTTATGCCCCACTGGAGCGTTAACGTGGCGGGCACCTTCACCTTTGTCCTTAATAAGTAAAATTAAGCAATGTCAGGAGACTTATTCAGAAGTATATGTTTACTGTTCAAACGCTTCTCTAGGAAAGAATCTATCTCAAGCAATTGAAGTACCGTGCTTAGGTAGTATTACCTGGCAATGTTGGCTCTGGATATTAACTTATAATGTTGATGTAAAAGTCTATTCATCTGAAAATTGTTGTTCAACCTGTAATGTGAATCAAGGATATAAACAATACAGGCTACACGTTGATAGAGCGGAACAAATATCTGGAAAATCTATAACATGTGTTTCAAGTGTTATAGGGAATAAAAGAAAAAGGAATAGAAATAGAAACAGTAGCGTTAATGCAGATAGACGTAACTTTTTAGGAGCAATTATGAACGGGTTAGGAAGAGTGCCGGGAAAAATTGTTACCAGAATGCTTAGCGAAGAAGATGCTCCACCTCTTAAAGCAGCACCAAACAGTAATTTTATTACTGAAAAGAGACAGGTCCTGATTAAGGCAGCTAACTATGATAATCGTATGGCAGAGAGAATGCAAGTTCAGCAACCTGAAATTGTCGGAAACTGTCAGTTTTGTAAAGCCTGCAGCACCCTATGCCCTCAAGGAGCGCTGGTTCAAAAGGAAAACCAAGGTACTTTTAGTTTGGAAATCAGCGGCGTTAGTTGCATTGGATGTAAACTATGCACGGAAGTTTGTTTTCATAAGGCTCTTCAGATGACGAGCACTCGTATCAATGATTTAAGGGAAAAAGTTACTTTGGCAGAGGGGCGTAGCTATACCTGTCAAGATTGCGGCAGCATGTATAATGCAATAAATGAGGTAACATGTCCAGCATGCCAAAAACGACACCAATTACTCTAAGGAGGCGAAATTGATGTTCGGTGGAATAGGGATGCCTGAACTTTTAATTATACTTGTATTAGTATTAGTGATTTTTGGTGCCGGGAAGCTTGCCGGAGCCGGAAAAGCGCTAGGGGAGAGTGTTCGAGGCTTTAAAGAAGCGGTTAAAGAACCTGAAGACCAAAGTACCAATTAATAAGGGGGCAAAACTATGTTTAACATGGGCATGCCTGAATTAATATTAATCTTAGTCTTGGCTTTAGTTATATTTGGTCCTAAGAAGCTACCGGAAGTAGGTAAGGCAGTGGGCAATAGCCTAAAGGAGTTTAAACGAGCCACCACTGACATTCAAAAATCAGTGGAGATAAAGGAAGAAAGTAAGCCTTCTGAAAATAATCAATCAAAGAGTATCAGCTAAGAAAGGTTGGCTGATATGGAATAACAACGCTCCATTTATGATTAATCAAGTGTAATCAACCTAGAATTAAATAATAAATCTCTGAAGCCATGCATCCTAAAAGTATAAGCTCATGGAATGGATTAACACTAAGATCCTTGATTTATAAAAATCAGGGATCTTTTTGTTTAGGACCTTTTCAAATTGCCCACAGTAATATATAATTATATTCGAAAACACTAATATACATTATCTAACAGAGGTGAAGGCTGATGAACACAAAAAAAATTATCGGTATTTTAGGGCTTGCTGGTTTTGTAGTTATGGCAGATAATTGGGTAGTTTCACCCATTCTGCCGGCTATTGCCAATGACTTTGGTATAGAGATCAGTCAGGCGGGGCTATTGATTAGTGCTTACATGATTCCATTTGGGCTATTTCAGTTAATTTTTGGACCATTAGCTGATCGTTACGGTAAAAGGCAGGTAATTACCTTTTCCATGCTGTTTTTTACAGTTGCTACCGGTTTGTGTGCCATAGGTATCGGTTTAACTGATCTGGCAATTTACCGAGCCCTGACTGGTATTTTTGCTGCATCTGTAATGCCGGTTTCTCTGGCGTTAATAGGTGATCTATTTCCTTTAAAGGAACGCCAGAGCGCCATTGGTACTTTTATGGGGATTTCATTTTTAGGTCAGGGATTAAGTATGGCTATTGGCGGTACCATTGCATACTTTTTAAGCTGGCGCGGCGTTTTTGCCGCTTATGCAGTATTGGCTCTGGTTCCATTAATATTACTCCTAACAGTTGCAAAAAAAATTCCTTCAACCAAGAATAAAGAAGCAAGATTCTTTGCTCCATATAGGGCCTTGCTAAGTTCTAAAGCCAGTGCATCTACTTATCTGATAGTCTTATTAGAAGGAATTCTCATCGTCGGTGGTTTTTCTTATGTTGGGGCCTATATAGAAAATATATACCATTTCAACTACCTACAAATTGGGTTTATTATGACTGCCTTTGGTATAGCAGCCGTGATAGGTGGACGCATTAGTGGAAAATTAGCAGCTAGGTCCGGTCGAACTTCAGTACTTATTATTGGCCTGGTCCTTGCTGCTGTGGCAGAGCTAATAATATCTTTAATTGGTACAAATCTTTATTTGTTAGTAATTGCTATAGCTTTATTGGGTCTGGGCTTTATGCTGGCGCACTCTACACTTTTGACTATTGCAACTGAATTTGCCCAAAAGGCTCGGGGGGCGGCCATGTCCTTAGTTGCCTTTTGTTTCATGGGCGGCGGCGGAGTCGGTACAGCTATCGGGAGCAGAATTATTGCTGGCCTGGGTATGAGCCAATTGTTCTTAATTTATGGTCTTAGCTTGGTAGTGCTGGTATTTTTAGCAAAGGCTTTGGTGCCTGCTGGCAGAATAGATAATGCGACCAATAAACCGGTACCTGCTGGGAAGTCATAGGAGCTGATACAATGTCATTTACTAAGGTTTTATATATTATTGCAGCATTGGGGTTGTTAATCTCTTTTTTAAGTAATCACAACAAGACCAAACAGGCAGTATAAAAATCTTATAAAGCATTTAGCAATATATTTGCTGGTTTTGCACTGGTACTGCTTCTGGTGGGTTTAATGATGACATATATTTCTCCAGAATTGATTGGGCGTTTTTTAGGAAGTAATTCTGGTTCTCTTGGTGTAGCACTTGCAGCTCTGGTGGGGTCAATTACCCTTATTCCAGGCTTTGTGGCATTTCCTCTGGCGGCTTCACTTTTAAATCAGGGTGCAGGGCTGGTACCCATAGCTACATTCGTACCCACTCTTATGATGGTGGGAATTGTTACTCTACCGGTGGAAATTAGGTATTTTGGACGGAAACAGGCTGTATTACGGAATGGGATTAGCTTTGTCTATGCAATTCCTGTTGGCGTTTATTGTGAAATTAAGTACTACTGAGCTTGTTGATTCTGGGCTGGAACCAGATACTTAATAAAGCTGCCGGCGTTGTCTTAATTTTAATAGGCGGATATCTTATCTGGCATGCATAGCGGTCCTAATAGTACGAATTTTTTAAAGGGGGGATTAAATGGTTTATTTAGATAATGCGGCAACTTCTTTTCCCAAACCGGACATTGTCGCGGATGCTATGAGCGGTTTTATTAAAGACATTGGTGTAAATGCCGGACGCGGTGCCTATCGGCAGGCCCTCAAGGCAGATGAGATGGTCTGGCGCACTCGCAGCAAGCTGGCAAAACTTTTCAACATTAATAATCCCCAGCGAATAATATTTGCGGCTAATGTGACAGAAGCACTTAATGTGGCCTTAAAAGGGTTGATTGTAAATGGTGATCACATTATTACTACTAATATGGAACATAATGCAGTGTGGCGTCCTTTAAAGCGACTGGAAAGAGAAAGGGGGATTGAAGTAACTGCTATTCCAGTATCTGTTTCCGGAGAGATAGATTATCAAGAGTTAGAAAGATCTATTAAAGCCAGTACTCGGTGTATTGCAATGCTGCATGGGTCAAATGTTATTGGTAATCTGCTTCCGGTTAAGTCTGTTGGTGCTATTGCCCGCAGACATGGAGTGCCGCTGGTGGTTGATGCAGCACAGACTGCAGGGTGTATACCTATTGATGTGGCGGACCTAGGTATTGATATTTTTGCGTTTACCGGACATAAGGGATTGCTGGGACCTATGGGTACCGGAGGGTTGTATGTTGGTGATAATTTGGATTTGGAGCCGTTTAAGGATGGTGGTACAGGGGGTGATTCCATATTGGAAACTATGCCGGATTACTTACCTGACAGGTTTGAAGCCGGAACACAAAATTTACCGGGTATTGCAGGACTGGGAGCTGCTGCGGAATATCTGCTGGAACAGGGAATAGAGAATATTAGGGAGCACGAGCGACGACTACTAGCTTATGCCTGGGAGGAATTAAGTAATGTTAAGGGGCTGATTCTTTATGGGGGGCATGACAAAGTTGCTGGTGTTCCTGTAATAACCTTCAACATTGCCAAACTGCCCGCGGAGGAAGTAGCCTATGCATTAGATCAGGCATACGGAATCATGGTACGTTCCGGATTGCACTGCGCACCACAGGCTCATAGAACTATCGGTACGGAAAGAGTGGGCACGGTGAGAGTTAGCTTCGGATATTTTAATAAGGAACAAGATATTCGACAATTGGCTGCGGCGCTAAATGATATTTCAAAACGAGTATGATGAGGTGAGGGGTTAGCGTGAAAAAATCCTTAATTGTCTTGGATAAGGAACAACTGCTGACGGTGGAACGAATTTGCCTTGATAAGGAAGAGGAGTTGGCCCTGGATTTTATTCGCAAGGTTGTTGCTCCGCAAATAAAAAAGGAAATTACCTGTATGTCTGGGCAGTTAATGAGGGGGGAGCGTTAATGTATCTAAACCAAATAGAGGTGACCTGGATTGCAGACTGTTTGGCAGATGCGAAAAAATTACGTCTAAAGGCCAGACCGTCATCGGATATCAGCGAAGTTTTGCCCTATCTTAATGCCATATTGGAAAATGGTTTGTTTAACCGTCATGCTCCTGCTCTTTCGTTCAACAAAGAGTTTCGTCGTATTAACCTTTATCCTAATGAAATAACAATTACGAAAGCATTGAATACTACCGATGCTTTTCAAGTAATTGATGAAATAAAAGAACTGATAAATGACACTTGGGCGCAAAAGGAGCATATTACTCCAGATTACACTAAAAGGGTGAAGCCTAATGTTTTACAAGTTTATGAGCTACTGCCGAAAACAAATTGCAAGCAGTGTCAGGAGCCTACTTGTTTGGCATTTGCAGCCAAATTAATTCAAGGAGAACAAAAGACCGACCACTGCTTACCACTGCAGGACAGCAAAAATGTGGAATTGCGGGAGGCGCTAGAAGAGTTGGCGCTAGTTTTAGGGTGAGGATATGTACTAAATATTATGGGAAGGAGGGGTGTAAATGTCCGTTAATTGGTATCCCGTGGTGAATGAGGCTATTTGTAATAACTGTATGATATGTGTGGACTTCTGCAGCCATGGTGTTTATGACAAGGAGATGAAAGATCCTTCTGTAGTTAAGCCCGAGAATTGTATTGAGGGCTGCCGAGGATGCCAAAACAAGTGTCCGCTGGGGGCCATTAACTATATTGGAGATGATGGAGGCTCCGGTGGAGGATGCAGTTGTGGCAGCAGTGGTTGCTGTTAAGTCGGTGCAAGAATTTGCTAGCATCAATAACAATCTACGAGGAGAGTGATTACTAATGGAAATTAAAGTTCTAGGTACAGGATGTGCAAATTGCATAAAGTTAGAAAAAACGGCGCAAGAAGTTGTGAATGAATTAGGGCTAAGCGCTAAAGTGGAAAAAGTGACTGATATAAAAGAAATCGCAAAATCTGGAGTTTTGATGACGCCGGGATTAATGATAAACGGTGAAGTTAAATTATCGGGAAAAGTACCTTCCAAAGGAGAACTGACCAAGATTATTACCTCCGTACTAGACGTGTAGCGCGTTTTGCGAAGGTAGTCCGGTGAAGACACCCTATACCAGGGTGTTTTTAACCGGGTGGAATATTCGTATATCAGAATATAAGTATGGTTTTTGGGAGGGGATTGACCATGAAGGAGTGGCAGAAGTTTTTATTATATGTGGGGACATTTCTAGCGGCTTATCTAGTTCCTTTTAGTAACCCTAAGGTGGAAGCCGCTTTGTTGGAATCATTTAAAATGCTGGGTGATTACGCTAGGGAACACGTTTTGTTCTGCTTGGTGCCTGCGTTCTTTATTGCTGGGGCTATTGCCATTTTTGTATCTCAGAACGCTGTGCTTAAATACTTTGGCAGTCAGGCAAAAAAGTGGCTGTCTTATTCGGTAGCGTCTGTGTCGGGAACGGTACTGGCTGTCTGCTCCTGTACGGTGCTGCCATTGTTTGCCGGCCTTTACACACGGGGAGCAGGTATTGGACCTGCAACGGCCTTTCTTTACTCAGGTCCGGCTATTAATGTGCTGGCCATCATTCTTACCGGCCGGGTATTGGGCTGGGAGTTAGGTCTGGCCAGAGCTATTGGTGCGGTGGTCTTTGCCATAATTATCGGATTAATTATGGCACTTATTTATGGAAAAGAAGATGCTGACAGGGAAGGTATGGATTTTACGGCTGCAGGAGAGGAAACTGAGAGCAGAAGCGGCTGGCAGAATTTAGTTTATTTTCTTAATTTGGTGCTGATTTTAATATTTGCTGCCTGGGCTAAACCGCAGTCGCCGGATGGTTTTTGGTACGCTATTTACCAAGTTCATTGGCCCATTACCATTTTACTGCTGGCAATATTGGCTGTGATGCTATGGCGATGGTTTACTCAGGATGAAATGAAAGACTGGGTGGGGGAATCGTGGGATTTTGCTAAAAAAATTCTACCATTGCTGTTTGCAGGAGTCTTGGCTGCTGGTTTTCTGATGGGAAGACCGGGAACTGAAGCCGGTATTATTCCAGCTGAATGGATATCAACCTTGGTAGGCGGTAATTCGCTAATGGCGAACTTTGTTGCTTCTATTATTGGCGCTTTTATGTATTTTGCTACTCTGACTGAGGTGCCGATTTTACAGGGATTGTTGGGTGCAGGGATGGGTAAAGGTCCGGCATTGGCGCTGCTGCTGGCGGGACCGGCTTTGAGTCTGCCTAATATGTTGGTAATTCGCAGTGTTATGGGCACGCAGAAAACATTGACATATGTAGTGCTGGTAGTAATCATGGCAACTGTATCAGGTATGGTATTTGGAAATATATTATAAGCGCTTGTTCGGAAAGGTATTTATGCTTTCCTAGAGGAATACTTTAGCTTTCAGGCTCATATGTGGAAAATAATGGAGGGTGCTGCTGATGAGTGATAAAAATACTATGAAAACCAAAAAAATTATTGCTATAAAAATTATAATACCAGTTCTGATACTGTGCGTTGTGGTTGGAATATGGGTTATTAAGAATTCTAAAGAAGGTACTGTCTCGGTAGGTAGTGACAACCCTGATTTTGCTTTGAATGTAACTGAACCAATTGACCTTGAAAAACTAAAGTCTTACGGACTTCCTATTGTAATTGACTTTGGTGCAGATTCCTGTATTCCCTGCAAAGAAATGGCACCGGTTCTAAAAGAATTAAACGAGGAATTACAAGGAAAAGCAATCGTAAGATTTGTAGATGTGTGGAAATATAAGTCTTTGTCTGAAGGTTATCCCATAAATTTGATACCAACGCAGATTTTTATTGATGCAAACGGGAACCCTTTTAATCCAAAAGATCCTGAAGCTATGCAGATGACTCTTTATTCAACGAGAGATACGAACGAGCATGTTTTTACAACCCATGAAGGCGGGCTGACCAAAGAGCAACTTATGAATATATTGAAGGAAATGGGGTTGAAATAATGGATGTGGCAGTTAACACGTGGATGGAAGCTATTTCAGCTGCCATTTCTGTAAATATATGGATGGCCCCTTTTTTAGCTTTATTTGCAGGAGTGCTTACTTCCATTTCTCCCTGCGCACTTACCAGTGTACCTCTTGTGATAGGGTATGTAGGCGGAACAGGGCAGCAAGACACGAAAAAGGCTTTTTGGCTGTCGGTAGTTTTTGCCATCGGTATGGCTGTTACATTCACTATTTTAGGCGCAACTGCATCCATTCTTGGGAAACTGATGCAGGGAACAGGGTCCTGGTGGTATATAGTTCTTGGTGTACTGATGCTTTTAATGACTTTGCAGACATGGGAGATATTTAACTTTATTCCACCTTCTTATGCCATCAGTAAGAATACAAAACGTGGTTTCGGGGGAGCGTTTCTTGCGGGAGTTTTAGGTGGCTTTTTCTCTTCTCCTTGCGCCACGCCTGTATTAGTTGTTTTGCTGGCCATTGTTGCAAACGAGGGAAATCTAGCATGGGGTCTTATGCTACTGCTTTTATACTCAGTGGGTCATAGCTTTTTGGTATTAATTGCAGGAACCTCGGTTGGATTTGTGCAAAAGATTTCCTCATGTAGTGGCTACGGAAGGGGAAGCAAAGTATTAAAAATCTTTATGGGGGCAATGATCCTTTTGTTATCATTATATATGTTTTACTTAGGGTTTTAAGAGGGTGTCAAAATTTGTGACCAACGGTAGCCATTGAATAATTGGGGTTTAATTATGTCGATAATTCATATACTAATGCTCAAATAGAATAAGAATTAAGAAATTTTAGTAATTCATTAAAATATAGTTGACAGGAAGAATAAAATGCTTTATGGTACAGAAAAGGCATATTAGCATATGCTTAATCAGTTAATCGCCAAAGGAGGAGTAGCAATGAGTCAAGTTAAAGTCACTATATTTGAGCCTGCCATGTGCTGCAGCACAGGGGTTTGTGGGCCCAGTCCCGATAAGGAATTAATTAGAATTTCTAATAATGTAAGAAAGTTGGAAGAAGAAGGAGTTAGCATCGAGAGATATAACTTGTCCCAACGACCGGATGCATTTTTTCGTGAAGACCAAGTGCAAAAGTTATTGAATGAAAAGGGCCAGGATGTGTTACCCATTACTATGGTGGACAGTGAGGTGCGGCTAACAGGCCGTTATCCCAATAATGAAGAATTGAAAGAATGGGCCGGCGGACAGAACGGAGAGACAACTGAATGATATTGACACCATATTTATTTTTCACAGGAAAAGGCGGTGTGGGAAAAACATCGATAGCCGCTGCTACTGCTGTGAATATTGCCCGATCTGGGAAGAAAGTACTGCTGGTTAGCACAGATCCTGCTTCCAACCTGGATGATGTTTTGGAAACTAAAATTAACCAGGAGCCCACGGAAACTCCGGTTTCAGGTCTTTGGGCCTTAAATTTAGATCCCGAGGAGGCCGCTCGGGATTATCGGGAAAAACTGATTGGTCCATACCGGGGCGTATTTCCGGATGGGGCTGTTTCTTCTATGGAGGAACAGCTCTCAGGAGCCTGTACTGTGGAAATAGCCGCTTTTAATCTTTTTTGTCAGTTGTTGACGCAACCGGAGGTAACAGGGGATTTTGCGCATATTATCTTTGATACGGCACCTACCGGGCATACGCTGAGACTGCTGTCGCTACCCAAGGCTTGGTCCGGATACCTTGGTGAAAATACTCATGGAACTTCATGTATCGGTCCATTGGCAGGTTTGCAGGAAGAGCGACAGCGGTATGAGAAAACTGTTCAAGGCTTGGCGGACCCTCAAACTACGACATTAATGATGGTGACCAGACCGGAACAATCTTCTTTGTTGGAGGCTGCCAAAGCAGGGAGCGAGCTGGGCACCTTAGGTATGGAAAATCAGCAGTTAATAATCAACGGTTTATTTATCAGCGATAGCAGCGGCGACGCTGCGGCCGATGCATTGAGACAGCAGCAGGAACAGGCAGTGAGTAACATGCCTGTCGTGCTTAAGGATAAGCCGCAAAAAAAGGTGCCTCTGCTGCCGGTAGCTCCGGTGGGTATTGACGGATTACGGTTGTTAACTGAACAGTTGGCTTACGGTGATGACTTGCTGCCTAAAGTCCAGCAGTTAATTGAACAACAACTACTGGAAGAACAGCAGGTTAGGCAGATAGATCTGCCTGTTGGTTTAAGTCCGGTAGTATCAGACTTAGGTAGTAAGGAGCAGGGCATAGTGCTGGTAATGGGAAAAGGAGGCGTGGGTAAAACATCTATTGCCGCAGCTACAGCGTTGGGATTGCTTAAGCAAGGACATCGAGTGCATTTATCTACTACCGACCCAGCGGCCCATTTAGAAGAAGCTTTAGCCGGGGCTGCTGAGGAGTTAGGTGAGAAACTGACCGTCAGCCGTATTGACCCGGAAACAGAGGTGGAAACGTATCGCAAAGAAGTTATGGAAACTGCCGGGGCCGATATGGATGAAGAAGGACTGAAGCTGTTGGAAGAAGATTTAGCTTCGCCGTGTACGGAAGAGATAGCGGTGTTCCGGGCATTTGCCAGGGCTGTGGATAAAGTGGAAGAAGGTTTTGTGGTATTGGATACGGCACCAACGGGCCATACCTTACTGCTGTTGGATAATACCCAGTCTTACCACCGTGAAGTGGCCAGGAGTACCGGTGATATTCCGGAGGAAGTACGCCAACTGCTGCCGCGACTTCGAGATCCCCAATTGACCCATGTCATAATAGCTACCCTGGCTCAGGCAACTCCGGTGCTGGAAGCGGCACGGTTACAGGAGGATTTGCGCCGGGCGGAAATAGACCCGTCATGGTGGGCAATCAATCAGACTTGGACCGGTGTTGAGACAGATGATCCGGTACTGAAGAGTTTAGCATGGGCTGAGCAGTCCTGGATAGATAAAGTGACCCAATCTCTGGCTAAAAAGACAGTATATATTCCTTGGCAGATTAAGCCGCCAAAGGGCCGCCAGGGTTTGGAGCAGCTGCTTTAAAGCCTGCAAAAGAATCCTTTTGGATATGAATTCAAGAAGGTGCGGGGTGATGTAATGCTCGTGGGAGAGGAAGCAAAGGTTGTTTCACAAACATTATTAGAAAAAATCATCAAACAAAAAGAGAAAACCCTGGTACTAAACTCAGAAGATGCGATTACAATATTACCATTGCGTTCCGATGCAAGAAAAGTATATTTAGAGGTGACTACCGGCTGTAATTTTGACTGTACTACTTGTATTAGACATTCATGGTTGGATGGCACCGGACAGATGGCTTGGGACACTTTTATGCGACTGGCTGAACAATTAGATGATTTCCCAAAATTGGAGACTGTTCATTTTGGCGGTTTTGGTGAACCGCTGAGTCATCCTAGGACTTTAGATATGATGGAAATCATTGCGGCAAAAGGCATCAAGTTGGAAATGATCACCAATGGCTCTTTGTTAACGGATAAGGTGATTAATAAATTGCTGGACCTAGGTTTGGCCAGGATATATGTATCCTTGGACGGCCCTGATGACAAGGAGTACAATCGCATCAGAGAAGGTGCTGATTTTTATCAGGTTTACAATAACGTTAAGAGACTCCACCAGCTGAAGCAACAAAGAGGTATTGACAAGCCCGTTATTAATGTGGAGTTTGTTGCCATGAAGTCCAACTATAAACGACTTCCAGATCTGGCCGGCTTGCTCACCGAAATTGGTGCTCAGGAGTTATTGGTAACAAATCTGCTGCCCTATCATGAAAGCATGGTAGAAGAAGCGCTTTATGACATGGAGGAGACAGATTTCTTCACCGGACACCAAATTGTTACCATGATGCGGGCCAAAATTCCGGAGATGAAATTACGTACGCAGCGATTTTGCAAGTTTATCGAAGATAAAGCCATGGTAATAAACTGGCAGGGTAATGTTAATCCGTGCTATGCCATGATGCATACTTATTACTGTTACATCTATGGTAGAAAGAAAAAATTCTACCAGCAATCATTTGGTAATATTAGTGACGATACTTTAGCGGGCATTTGGAGCCATCCCGATTACACCTATTTTAGGTACCAGGTCAAGAACTTTAAGTTTCCGTCATGTACCGATTGCACTGCCGCGGATGGTTGCTCTCCTGATAATCTCACAGACTGTTGGGGTAACAGCGTGTCTTGTTCCGACTGTTTGTGGAGTAGGGGAATAGTAGTTTGTCCTTAGATTAATATTCTTTTGATGTAGGGGACATTATTATGATGCGAAAATGCATGTTAGGGATAAAGGAACGAGCAGTAGCCCCCTGTAAATTAAATATAAAGCGGTGAAAGAGGGTTTGTGCCCAGCTTGTCAAATAAAGACCGACTTATTTAATAGGAGAAGAATATGACGTTTCCGCAAAATTTAATGTGAGAAGTTTAAGAAACTGCTGCATGTCTTTCATGCAGCAGTTTTATTTTGGAAAACTGCGGAAAACAACTGTTATCTTTTGCTTAAACTGCCAAAATGTTTGTCATGACACAATATAGTCATCATGCTATTATGAATTAGCTTTTATATT
>Ga0209347_1002519_pt1 | contig 23932 bp, 21 predicted proteins | sample AutmiccommuBRH23_FD_187382 | JGI IMG/M metagenome (GOLD analysis project Ga0209347, IMG submission 187382) | Deep subsurface microbial communities from Mt. Terri, Switzerland - Autotrophic microbial communities BRH/23 (SPAdes) (version 2) | ecosystem: Environmental > Aquatic > Deep subsurface >...
AGCCCGCACCCAAAAGACGCTGTACGAAGCTATCGGTGCGGCTCTGCGCACCGTCCGCTCCTGCGAACTGGCCCACTACTATGCCGCCGCAGGATACGCTACGGGTGACTGAAGGATGCTCTAAATCGGTGGCCCAAAGCCGAGGCACGATGGTTCGGAGTCCCGCCTTCAGGCGGATTCGAGAGTCTTGCGGCGAAGCCGCTGCCTTCGCTGGAACCGCGGGAAGTCCTGGAGGCGATTCGGACTGCTCTGACCCGCGTAACCGCGGTACTCCCAACGGATGCCCCCCCGGGGACAGTCGTCGTCGAATGAGCGTGGGGGCATGTTCGACTCGATGGGCCGGCCAGACATGCTTACGAAGCGTAAGCATGGCACCGGCCCGCAACCGAAGTGGCTCGTCAAGACTCACAAGACGCCGGACCCGCCGGATTCGGCGTCTTTCTTTTCGTCCCGGGTGTGTAAAATGAGCCTCGCGGACGTGTTATGGGGTGAGAGCGCTCTTGAACCCGGGTTTGTGATCTGACGATGATCGAAGACGAAGTGCTGAAATGGCGATTCCGGCGGGGCAGCCGCGAGGCGTTGGCCCGCATCTACGAGAAGTACGTGCACCTGCTGCTGAGCATCGCCATGGGTCTGCTCAACGACGCCCACGAGGCCGAGGACGTCGTGCAGGACGTGTTCGTCTCCTTCGCCAAAGGGGCCGGCGGCTTCGAGCTCAAAGGCAGCCTCAAGGCCTACCTGGCCACGAGCGTGGTCAACCGCGTGCGGGATCGAACCCGCCGGGAGCGGATTCAGCGCCGCCGGATGGATGAACCGGCCCCCCTGCCGCTCGATCAGAGCGAGCCGGATGAGCCCCTCGTGTACAGCGAGAGATGCCGCCGGCTCGCCGAGGCCCTCGCCGAACTGCCCTACGAGCAGCGGGAGGTCGTCGTCCTGAAGGTCAAGGACGGCATGAAACTCAAAGACATCGCCCGGCTTCAGGGCGTCTCCATCAGCACGGTCAACGGCCGGTGCCGGTACGGCCTGGACAAACTCAGGGCCCTCCTGGGCAGTGAGGTTTAGATATGAACAGAGAAGACAGATTCGAAAAAACCGTCGGAAAAGATCTGGAGGTCCGCGCCTCCGACCGGACGTACAAACGCATGCATCGCGTCGTCCTGGTCGCACACGGATCGACAGAGAGAACCCAAACACTCACACTCGCAGGGAGATTGGTCATGGATAAGCCAGCAGTGAAGTTCGCCATCGCGGCGGTTGTCATCGCCGCCGTGTTATTCGGATTGTTCGAAGTGCTCAGCCCCGGCGGCTCCTCCGGCGTCGTCTGGGCCGAGGTGGCCAGGAGAGTCGAGGCCAGCCCGGGATTCATCTCCCGCATGAGGCAGACGCATACCATTGAGGGCATGGATCAGCCGTTGGAGTTCTACACGATGACCTACAATTCCCTCCACGGGTCACGACTGGAGAACTTCCAGGGCGACGAGTTGGCGGTCACGACCTATGCGGACTACGAGAGCGGAACCATCGTGTCGCTGCTTCACGGGTCCAAGCAGTACACCCGCCAGATCCTGCCGCCGAACGAAGCACCGCAGAACGAGATGGCCATGAATCCCAGGTCCATCGTCGCGGACTTCCTCGCCGGCGACTACAAGGAACTGGGACGCCGGACAATCGAAGGCGTTCAGGCCGAGGGCATCGAGGTCACCAAGATCCCCAACGGTGCGGCCAACTTCCAGATCGACAGCGAAGTGGCGCAACTGTGGGTCAGCGTGGAAACGGGCTACCCCGTCATGCTGGAGAGCACGACCGTCGGCAACGGCGGCAAGATCAGGATCGAGATGATCATCGACCAGTTCCAGTGGGACGTCGACTTCGACCCACGCCAGTTCAAGGCCGAGATCCCGCCCGACTATACGCTGTTGGAGATGCCGCAGCCGTAGAGGAAGCCGGGATTGATACGTCTCACGAGGCCGGGCCATTCAGAGGCTCGGCCTTCTTCATGCGCCCGTTCGTAGTGACACCGTAAGGCGTTATCCTCCTCACTCACGCCTCGCCAGTGGGCACAGAATCGAAAATATGCCCTCACGGGCACACTACGAGCAACGACGGCGTAAAAAATCTCGACATGGCATAATAAGGCGCCCGCTCCGCCGTGCTACACTATGAGAATGGTCATTCTTGAAACGGCGTGAGCGAACGAATGCTGGAAGATGAACTGCTCAAGTGGAAGCTCAGGCAGGGCAGCCCGGAGGCGCTGGCGCGGGTGTACAAGAAGTACATCGACGCCATGCTCACCCTGGCGATGGGCCTGCTGGGCAACCGGGCGACCGCCGAGGACGTGGTGCAGGACGTGTTCCTGTCCTTCGCCCGGTCGGCCCGGGGTCTCAGGGCCCAGGGGAGCCTTCGCAGCTACCTGGCGACAGGCGTGCTCAATCGCGTGCGGGACCGCCTCAGGCAATCTCGACGGAAGGTCGTGTGCCTGGACAACACGACGGATCCGATCTGCGAGTCACCCGGCCCTGAGCAGGCGGCGGTCTTCTCCGAAGAACTCGCCCGGCTGCATCGCGCGGTCGGCGAGCTTCCCGACGAGCAACGCGAGGTCGTGCTGCTGCGGCTCAAGGCAAACCTGAAGTTCCGGGACATCGCCGGGCTCCAGCAGACGTCCGTCAGCACGGTCCTGGGCCGATACCGCTACGGCCTGGACCGCCTGCGGTCCCTCTTGAACGGCGAGGTGGAATCATGAAGTCGAGAAACGCTACAGAGGAAACAATCCGAAGGAAACTGAACTTTGCCTTCGATCCGCCGCTGCGGGATCAACTCCTGGCTCGCGCCCTGCACGAACAAGAGCAGTCACGAGACGCGGAACCGGTTCGGCATAAGCCGGCCACAAGGAGAATGATCATGAGAAATCCACAGATGAAATGCGCCGTCGCCGCGGCGATCGTTATCGCGGTTGGCACGGGGTTTATCGGCCTATGGCATGACGGCTCGACGGTCTATGCCTTCTCGCAAACCGTCGAGGCCATGCAAGGCAAGCGATCGTTTCACATCCAGACCTACTTCCAACAACGCCGCAAGGACGAGTTCTGGGCCGAGTTCGACAAGCAAGGGAACCTGATCTGCTTTCGGCAGGAGGAGGACGGAGGTCCCAAGGGCCCGCTGATCACAATCTGGAACAATGGCATCCTGAACCGGTACTACCCTGACCCGGGCCTTCACCAGTATTCGCGCCTGCCGAATACCGAGCACGGGATCGAGGGGCTGGAGGAATTCGACCCCGAAACGATCGTGCAGGAGATCAACACTCTGGTCGAGACCGGCCAAGCCGTCATGGAGACCGATGAGCTCTCGCGCTATGCGAAGTTGGTGACCCTCCGCGTCAGCCAGGAACGCATGAGACTCAAGCGGGTTCTGGTGGTCGATCCGGTCACGAAGTTCGTCGTTCGAGTCGACGACTACTGGGGTGTCGGGAAGGACGGCGCAATCCACAAGGGCATCGAGGTGCTCGAATACAACGAGGCGATGGACCCCAAGCTCTTCGTGCCGGATTTCCCCCAAGACGCCATCCTCATGGACCAGGTGACGCAGGAGGTCGGTATCGCGCAGGGCGGCATGACGGTGAAAGAGACCGCGGTGGAACTCGTCCGCCAGGCCCTGGAAGCCTGGGCACAGGGGGATTACACCAGGGCCGGCAGGCTCTTCGGGGGTGTGCCGCCTCAGTGGTTCACCAGGCTCGACAAGTGGCGGCCGGCGCGCATCATCTCCATCGGGCCGGCGGAGCCGGTTCGAGAAGACGATCGGCCCCCGTATCAGGTTCGGTGTCGGTGTGAGACCGAGCGTAACGGCCGGAAGAGGGCCGTAACCCTGGGGTTGCTTGTCCGCGACGTCAACGGCCAGCCGGGCCGCTGGCGTGTGTCCCCTTTCCTGGACGAGGAGGAACCGGCCAATGCGAGTCGTTTCGACGTCGCCAAGGCCGATCTCGGCCTGGTGCAAGGGCAACTCAGCGATGAGGAAGTCGCGACGGAGGTCGTCCGCCGGTATTTCGAGTCCCTCCAGGCCGGCGACAATGACGCGGCGGGGAGACTGGTTCCCCCTGACGCCAACGTGGACGTGGAGGAGTGCCTCGGCGCCGCCGAATTCCTGCGGCTCGCCTCCATCGGGGAGGCGCTGCTCATCCCCTCGCGGGGAGACAAAGTGGTGGGAGTGGTCTGCACGGTCGAGTGCGAGCAAGACGGCCGGAAGAACCTGAAAAGGCTCAGGGCAACCATCGTCCAGCGATCGGACCGCTGGGTGCTTCAGGACCTGAGCGATTAGTCCCCTGGCGCCGACAAGTCATCACCCAAGGCCAAGCCTCTACTGCTTGGCCTTTCTTGTGCGCCGTGGCAGACCCATGGGCCCAGGGTAGCAGGAAGACCCTTTTCATAATACTAAAACCGCGGGCTTCGGTGTGCTATAAGGGAAGAAAGATCTTTCTGTGGCGCGATGCGTTCGATGATGGAAGACCGGTACCTGATCTGGAAGTTCAAACGCGGCAGCCGAGATGCCCTGCGGCGGATCTACGAGAAGTACAGGCACGATCTGCTCAAGCTGGCCGTCTCACTGGCGGGCGATGTCAGTACGGCCGAAGATGTCGTGCAGGACGTGTTCGTGAGCTTCGCCCAGGCCGGGGCGAGGATTCAACCGGCCGGCGACCTGCGGAAGTACCTCGTGACCTGCGTGGCCAACCGGATTCGCAACCGCCGGCGCGACCTCGCGCGGCATGAGACCTCCGGCTTCGATGAGGCGGAGCAGGTCATCTGCGGGGTCAGAGGGCCCGAGCAATGGGCCGTTCTGAACGAGGAGCTTCGCTCGCTGAGCCGGGCAATGGCCCAGATCCCTTACGAGCAGCGGGAGGTGATCGGTCTGTACATGGAAGGCGACCTGACCTTCCGTCAGATTGCCGATATACAGAACGCATCGATCAATACCGTGCAAGGCCGATATCGATACGGCATGAACAAGCTACGAACCCTTTTGAACGGCGAGTTGAACCATGAAGCCGGAGCGTGACATACAGCAGTTCTTCCGAAGAGCGGCAGCCGACACCGACCCCCGGACGGACAAGAAAGTCCTTGCGAAGGTCCTGGCCGCTCACGAAACCACACACTCGAACGATCCGGTTCCGAACCGGTCGAATGTAAGGAGTACGATCATGAGAAGTCCAGTCACCAGATTAGCCCTTGCCGCAGCGGTCCTCGTTGCGGCGCTCATCGGCCTCAGCCATTTCGGCGGTTCCTCCACGGGCGTCGCCTGGGGTGAAGTCGCCAGGAAGGTCGAAGTCAGCCGGGGAGTCGTCTATCGCCACAGGAGTTCTCCCTCGGACGCCAATTACTCCATGCGTTACTTGTCCGCTGCTCGCTCCCGAACGGATCAGTATGATGCGGGGAAGATCACCGTCTCCCACTACCTCGATTTCACGGCGATGACAGGATCGAGCGTTTTTCACACGCAGAAGCACTACTGGCGAAACGCTCCTCTCGGTCAACAGGACGCACAGGCACACGACCGATTGTCGGACCCGAAGTGGCTGGTCCAATCGATCTTGTCCTGCGAGCATAGCGAACTCGGCCGGAAGATGATCGACGGGGTTCTCTGTGAGGGCCTGGAAACAGCCGATCCCACGGTCATCGGCAAGGATCTCTCCGTTCCGCCCGCCGGTATCGCTGTGCGTATGCAACTGTGGGTCAGCCTCGAAACACACTACCCGATGTTGTGCGAGGGCAATGCGACCGTCCAGATCGATGGCAAGTCACAGACCCGGGAGTGGACGATGGATCAATTCCAATGGGACGTCGAGCTGGCGCCGAGCCTGTTTGAGATGAGTGTCCCGGCGGACTACGAAGAGATTTGACAGCGCCAATGCGGAAGCGACGTGCCACAGGCCGGGCTGAAAGGGCTCGGCCTTTTCTTTTGCGCGGGGAAATCCGCCGGGGGTATACTAAATGCGCGAGCCGGGCGTGGTATAGGGTGAAACGGCCGTTTCTGAGCCTGTGAGTGGGCAAGATGCTGGACGATGAAGTCCTGAAATGGAAGTTCCGGCGGGGCAACCGCGAAGCGCTGGCAAGGATCTACGAGAAGTATCTCGATTCGATGCTGACGCTGGCGGCGGGCCTGCTGAACGATGTGACCGAGGCGGAGGACGTCGTTCACGACGTATTCGTCTCCTTCGCGAGGACCGCGCCGGGCTTCCATCTGAGGGGCAGCCTCAGCGGCTACTTAGCCACCAGCGTCGTCAACCGCGTGCGGGACCGCCGGCGGCGCCGATGCAGACTGGCGGCGATTTCGGACAAGCGAATCGAACCCGTCCGCGAATCGGCGTCGCCAGATGAGACGGTGATCTTCACCGAGCAGGCCGGCCGGCTCAGCCGGATCGTCGGGGAACTCCCCCAGGAGCAGCGGGAAGTCGTGCTGCTTCGACTCACGGCCGACATGAAGTTCCGGGACATCGCGAAGCTGCAACAGGTTTCCATCAACACGGTTCAAGGCCGGTACCGGTACGGCCTGGACCGGCTGCGGTCGATGCTCAACGGCGAGGTGGACGAATGAAACCGAAGAAGAAAGTCGAAGAAGCTATCCGAACCAAGCTGCGGTTCACCGCCGGCGCGACGCTCCGCGACCGCCTGTTGACGGACGTCATGAACGCACGGGACGAATTCAAGGGAACGAGACCCGTTCTCTATGAGACGGGGATAAGGAGAAGAATCATGAGAAGCCCAATCGCAAGACTGACCTCCCTCGCGGCGGTGTTCGCCGTGGCGGCGCTGTCGATGCTGCTCTGGAGCAGGTTCAGCACTTCTGCATACGCCATCGAAGACACTTACAAGGCGCTCCAGAACGTTCGGTTCCTGCACATTATCGAGCGTGATGAGGCGGGTCAGGTCAAGGATGAACGCTGGATCGAAATCGGAGAGGACGGATGGCAGGTCCGCTACCGACAGGACAATCCTGCGCCACGCAATTTCGGTGTCATCGAGGACGGTGAATTCACGGCCGTCTATCGCCATGAAAAGAAGGCCGTGGTTATCTACGATCGAAAGGAGATGCAGTATCAGTGGGTCGGCGAACTGGGAAAAGCCTTCGAGAACCTCCGCCAGGAGGGCAAGATTCTCCAGGACATCAGCGAATACCAGGGCCGACCGGCCCACAAGGTATGGTGGCCGTACATGAGCGCCGAGTGCTATGTCGATCCTGAGACGAAGCTGCCCATGGCGATCGGGGACACCGAGCTCAGTTACGAGCAACCCCCTGCCGGGACCTTCGAGATCACCGTTCCAGACGGCTACGCCATGCTCGACAAGCGTCCAGGCGCGGCGCCCGGTCCGGTGCCCGACTGGCTCCTGGCGGAAGAGAATGCGGAAGAGAACCGGAGAAAGAGCTTCGAGCAAGGGACGATCGCCTTGATTCAGGGCGACTATGCGGAGGCTGCCAGGCAGTTTGAACAGGCTCTCGAATACGATAGTTGGGCAACGTTCTGGCTCGGGAGCGCATACTATGGACTGGGTCAATATGACCAGGCCGCCGAGTATTTCGGTAAGATGCTCAAGGACTTCGGCGGTGACAACAAGCCGGTGCCCTTCTGCAACTACGCCCTGGGTCTGGCACAGGCCCAAGGCGGCCATCATGAAGCGGCTACGGTCAACTTCCATGCCTGCCTGCCTGCGATGATCCAGACGCTGCGGATTCCATCGGGCGGCAGGATGTTTGAGTACGCCGACAATCCGAAAATGCGGTATGGACAGTACAAGCCGGGCGAGCAGGAAATGGTGGCCAACATGATCAATCGCCTGCGAATCGTCACGGGCCAGAACTTCGGCTACGACCCCGCCGGCTCGGAGGAACAGAACGAGGCCGCTGTCGCCGCCTGGGAGCAGTGGTTCAAGACCGACGGACAAATCCGCTTCACGCCCGATTCGCCGCAAATTGAGGTTCCTGCGGAATGGGTGAATCGTCTCGGCTGGGGGCGGAAATCCAATCAGGAAATCGCAACCCGGTACACGCCGCAATGGGGGAGTCAGATCGGCGATCCGGGAGCCCTGCTCAAGGTCGGTTTCGCACTCTACGATGCGAAACGATACGACGAAGCACTGGAGGCATTCGAAAAGCTGGAGGCCAACGCGGGCGACAGTCAGCGCAGGCGGGCGGCGGCCCTCATCTGGCAGGGACACATGCTCGACCTGCTCGGGCGGCGGGAGGAAGCGACCTCGCGATACAGAGCCGTCGCCAACATGGCCCTGGACGCACAGATCGAGCACTCTCAATACGGGCTCTCCTACGACTACTCGGCTTATGCCCAAGAGAGAGCCCTCGCCCCCTTTGTCCGGGTGGAGAATCGCGACGAGAACTGAGATCGACGATCTTAGACGAAAGCGAAGCGGAGAGACGGCCGGGCGCCATGTCCCGGCCGTTTTCGTAACAAGCACGGTGCGTGATACGCCCCGTGTCATTGCGTCCGGGGGGTAGCACTCGTAGGGTGGTTTCTCAACCCACGCGTTTTGCCCGTCCGTGCGTCATGGACGCGTGGGTTGAGAAGCCACCCTACATGGAATGGCCCGACTCTTTCGAGAGAGTCTTCGCAGCCTGCCGATGGTCCGTCGCATTCGCGAGACCCTCGACAAACTGCGTTTGTCGCTGCCACTGCGGGCACACTACGAACGGCTCCCCTGGGACCCTGCAAGCGCCAGTCTTCTCGCACAGGCGCTCGTGGATCGGACGCACATCTGTTTTCCTTGCCTTGGTTCTCACTCCAAGGATGATGCCCTGCGGGGCACCTGGCTGTAGGAGACGTCGAATCCGTCCTGCTGGAAGGTCGCCTTGGCGTCCCATTGGCTGTTGAACAGGTAGCTGAACTGCGCGACGGCGGCCAGCGGGTTGCTCTCGTAGGCCTGGGCAAGCCGGCTGTGCTCCTCGCCGTGCCTGGCGATTGCCAGGGCGGAGGTGGCCGCCGTGTAGGTGTTCGACAGATCGAAGTCCTTGGCGAGCAATTGCTCGATCTTGTCGGCATCGGGATGGTCGTTCGTGACAACCAGCCGGCCGCTGCCGGACTCGTGGCCCAGGGTGATCGGCTGCGAGGTATCGATGCCGTTGGCCTCCAGAAGGGCCGTGAACCGCTTTTGAAATTCGGCGAGTTTCTCATTGGCGAACGTCTGCAAGTCGTTCAGTGTGATGGCTTGCCCCGCCTCCGTGCCGAGCAAGGACGACAGTTGCAGGACCTGCGGCGAGAGTACGGCCGAATCCTCCGTCGAAGAGGCTTCCTCCGTGCCCTCCTGCGAGACACCGCTGGCCCTCGTCGTCCCATAGATCTGATTCAACGCCGCCGTCAACGACCTGTCTACCGCCGAAATCGGCATATTCTGCCCTTTCTTCTCTGTCGCGTGGTACCGTACATTCGCCGCAGGGAGGAATTGTGCAGATTTCGTGCCAGATTGGCCGCGACAGGCGAAGTGGCGTGAAAGACGCGTAAAATCGGCATCCATCACTCCGAAGAATGATCTGCATGGCAGTGACACGAGGCAAAAACTTCCCACCGACAGGAAGATCCTTCCTGATGGCGAACTACCTGCCGATCCTGCCTGAAAACGTCACGATGCTCTGGGCCGTCATCTGGAATGCGGCCTTGTTGTCCCGGATCGCCAGTTCGCCCGCTTCCTGGAGACTTTCGGAGGCCGAGGTGCGATAGGCCTTGAGCAATGGAACGCTCCTGAAGCCGCGGAAGGTCAGATTCAAAGTCTGCTCCTGGTCGGTGGGATTGAGGGCTACGATGGTGAGATCGCCGTCCTTCTCGTGCAGAAAGGCCCCCACCCACGCGACCAGACATGTGCCGAATCCCTCAAGGGTCTGGTGCCGCACGGCCCCATCCACCGTGACCTCTACGGCGGAGGCAGAAAGCGAAAAAGGACTCACTGCCAGGAGGAACACCGCCATCCACAGAACTCTCATACGCATAATCCACTCCTTTCCAGCTCGACCCTTCCTGAAGCGGAACGACCATTCGGATCCAGGGATTCAAGAGATCAGCATTCTAACCGTTCGGCCGCGGGCATGGCAAGATCGCTCATGCATCCTTAACGCGGGTGGTGTGGTCGGCATTCGGCCGTGCACTGCGGCGCACGCGACGGGGCCTGCGTCGCGTGAACGCAGGCCCCGTTTGATAACCTTTTAGACCGGCCGTAACGCCGTCAATCCGTTCTCAGTCTCAGAACGGCTTGGCCATCGGCGCGGTCCGGCCCGTGAGCCCGAGGATTTCTCCTTCGGACAGCGCTCTGTCATAGATGCGCACGTCGTCGATCAAGCCGTTGAACAACTTGTACAGAACGTTGTTCGTGTGATCGGTGATCGCACCGATGTAGGCGTTGTGCTGCGTGGTGCCGGCGAGAGTGTAGGTCTCGGTGGCAGTGCCGGTGCCTTCCAGTTGCCCGTCGATGAAGATCCGCAGGGCCGTGCCCTCTCTCTGGCCAACAACGAGATGCCACTCGTCATCGTTGGTCTTGCTCTTGGAGTCCACCACGTACTTGGTGACGTCGTCGTCGGTAATCAGCGTGACGACTCCTTCGGCGGTTTCACTCATGATCAGGGCGTAGCGATGTCCGCCGGCGGTGTCTCCGCCCTTGCCACAGATGGTTCCCTTGTTGGCGTCTCCGGTGCCGATCATCGCGGTCTTGTACCAGGCCGCCACGGTCCAGTTGCCGGTGCTGAAGTCCAGCGACGCCGGATTGCCGAGGTCCACGTAGCCGAGCTTGCTCACCTGAACGGCGCTTCCGCCATTCGGCCTGCCGGAGCTGACCAGTTGCCCGTCTTTGATGGTGCCGTTGAGCTTGTTGCCGGACGTGTCGTTGGCGTTGCCCTCGAAGGCGTAGAGCGCCCGCAGATTTGCAGTATCCGGCTGTACCGGCACGATGTACTGGGGAGTCTTGGGGTAGAGCCGGATATCATCGACGTACACGACGCCCGTGGCGCCGGCGCCTTCGACGCCGATCGTCAGGGAGGTCACCTTGCTCAGGTTCCCGCCGACGGTGGACAAGTCGATGTTCCAGGGCAGCCAGACCGGTTTCGTGATGTCGGACGCGTCGCCGGTGTACGGCACCTTCGTGCCGTTGATCTTCACGTACAACTGTCCGCCGCTATTGTCGGCCGCGCCCTGGATGTAGAGCGAGAGGCTCTTCACGCCGTTGGCGGTCCAGTTCCGAGCCGGACTGAAGGTCTGCGTGGCCTCGGAGAAGGAGAACGTGCCCGTGTTGCCGTATGTCACCGGCATCGACTGCTTGTCGCCGTGAACGATGATGGTCTCGCCGAACGTGCCGTTCAGGGAGTCCAGGTAACCGACCAAAGCACCGTTGGTCGTGGTGCCATAGCCGTCGACCCACGTCTCGTAGATACGGGTGCCGTCATCCTCGTGGTCGGTGTAGCTCTCGAAATCATCGACCGTCGCGTACTGGCGCGTGGTGAAGGTCCAGACGGAGCCCTCGTACGCACTGGGAGTCATGGCCTCGTTGACCTCGTCGACCCGCCAGAAATAGGTCCGGTCGTACTCCATGCCCGCGGGGCTGAAGCTGTGATCGACGGCGGCACCGGCTGCGACCGTGCCTTCCGCCACAGCATTTGCGTCGGCGCTGAAATACACGGCGTGCGAAGCGGCTTCGCGTCCCGGCCGCCAGCTCAGAGCGGCGTCGAGTTCCACGCCCGTTGCGTCAACCGCCGGCGCCGGTTCGTAAGCCTGGACGGGGACGTAGAAGAACCGCACCTCGCTCAGGCCGCTCGTGGCCATGCCGCTCCAGTTGCTGTTGATGGTCAGCTTCACGAACTTAGCCATGGCGCCGCCGAAATCGACGGTCGTGTCGTGGGCATAGCCGGGCATGCCCGGGGCCCGCGTGAACTCAGGCACGTCGGCCAGTTCCGTCCAGGTTTCGCCGTCGAGCGAATACTCGACCGTGACGCCCTTGGCGCCTAAGCCGATCAAGGACTCGACCGTCCCATTGGAGTTCCAGACCCACATCTCCTGCAGCTTGCAGGCCTGGCCGAACTCGTACTGGATCCAGCTCGGGACCGCGCTGAGCCACATCTCCTTGTCACTCGTCGAGTGCAGGTCGTCGGCATCGAGCCCGGAGCCGTCGACGGTGGTCTGCGGCCCTCCGAAGCCCTGCATGGTGCCGGAGGCGGTGGCTGTCACGGCATCGACCGCATAGACATAGGGCTCGACGGTGAACGACCAGACCAGGCCCTTGTGGATCTTGGAATCGACGCTGTTGACCTCGTCGATCCGCCAGAAGTACGTCTGTCCGTACGCCAGAACGTTCGCCGGCTCATACGTCGTGTCCATCTGATTTTCGCTCACCAGCACACCGCTTGCACTGGTCACCGTGGCGTCGTTGACGTCCTGGAACTCCGTGCCCAGGTACACATGGTGTCCCTTCATGGATGGCGCGGCCGTCCAGGCCAGGGCCGTATCCCTCGGAACGTCCGTCGCCCCGTCGGCCGGAACCGGTTCGATCGCCTGAATCGGCGGCAGAACCTGCGTGATGTCGATGAAGCAGATCTTGGCGTTGGCGCTGCCCGGGGCCGGTTTAACGGTCAGGCGGGCGTCCGTCACGATCACCGTCACCGTGAACTTGTCAAAGAAGCCTGTCTGCCCGTTGGGGTCCGTGGCGATCACGTTCTCCAAATCCAGCGTGTTCGTCTGGTTGGTGTTTTCCGCATCGCCGCAGAACACGACCAGATCGTACTCGCCATTGGGTACGGCAATCTCCCAGATCGCGTCGGCGGCTTTCTGGAGATGAATGAACGTGTCATATCGCTGATCCGGGTGCTTGTTGGCGCGCTCGCGGGCATCGGCCGAGATATCGCGGTTCCAGCCGTAGCTGTAGCCGTTGCCCCGGTCGGCGAAGACCAACCCGGAGTCCACCAAATAGCCCGTGGGAACTTGGGCTGCCGCCGTCTGGAAGTTGATCTTGACGATGACCGGAGCGGCGCCTGCCGCAGCGGCCGTCAGACAGATGCCGATCAAGGAGAGCAAAACCACTGACTTACGATACATACTTTCCTCCTTCAAACCACCTACACATTTGATACAACGAACGTTGGCCACGTCTATCCGCGCCGATGCGCAAGCATCAAGGTGCTCTTGGCAAACCAGCCGGCACCCGTCACGGATGTCTTCGACAAATCTCCCAGGTCCCTGTAGGAAACCTCCCATCGCCCTTTCGGCCCGCTTACCGGCCGATCCCTGCGCACACTACCAGCACCAAGCGATCTCGATCCGGAACCCTTCAGACTTGCGGTTTTGAGCACACCACCCTTTCGGCCACCCTTGTCACACTCAACCCATTGCCGTCCTCCAGGCCCGCCGCGCCACCGCGCGTCGAGGAATGGGAAAAAGACGCAGGCAATTAACCCTATTTATACCACATCAGGGAACTCGACCCCAAGAGAATTCTCCCTTGGACCGATAAGTTTCCGTCTATCGGACGGGGAAGGTCGCCCCGATGGTGCGGAGGGCCCCGGGGAATCGGCTATTGGCCGAGCCGGAGCGCATATTCTCCAGAGAGGCGTTTGCCGTCGGGGCCCAGGTAGGTGGTTTGGAGGATGTAGGTCCTGTCACGCTCGGCCCGCAGGTCCAGTTGGAATTCATACGCCCGCAGGAAGTCCCGCCAGGACTGGTTGTTGTCGGCCGGAAGCATCAGATCAATATCCGGCCAGATCATCAGGCGCTGTCCCTTGATTTGAGCCGAGCGCGGCACATGTTCGTAAACCTCGAACCGCAGAGTGCATGGAGCTTTGATCGGACATCCGAAGGCATCGAGCAAAGCCACATAGACGTTCAGCCGAGTCTCCTGTCCGCCACCGGCCGATCCGGCGATCTCGCTCAACGGCAGGATGCTGACTCTGGCGGGCCCGAAACCGCTCGGGACGGTCGCGGGCGCCTGTTCGGCAGTCTGCTGCGCGGGCGACGTCCCCGTCTGCGGCGGCGTCTCACAGCCGCTGCCCACAAGGAGTATGAGTGCCAGAAGGCAACAGGCCAGGGACAAGGGCAGGCGGCTATCCGGTGAGATCCCTGCACGCTCCAATCGCAAATCGTAAATCGTAAATCGTGAATCCATTCACAGGTCCTCGTCCAGGATGTGCCCCAGCCGGCGTTTCTTGGTCCGCAGGTAGTTCACGTTGTGTTCGCAGGGGATGGCCCTCAGGGGGATCTGCTCGGCGATCCTGATTCCGTACACCTCGAGCCGACTGACCTTCTTGGGATTATTGGTCAAGAGCCGCACGTTCCGCAGGCCCAGGTCGCGACAAATCTGGGCCCCGATGCCGTAATCCCTGCGATCGGCCATGAAACCAAGCTTGAGATTGGCGTCCACGGTGTCCAGGCCCTGTTCCTGGAGCTTGTAGGCACGGATCTTGTTCGACAGGCCGATGCCCCGGCCCTCCTGGCGGAGGTAGATCAGGGCCCCTTTGCCTGCCTTTTCGATCATCTCCATGGCCGTGATGAGCTGATAGCCGCATTCGCACCGCTGGGAGTGGAACAGATCGCCCGTCATGCACTCCGAGTGTACCCGGATCAAGACGGGGTCCTCGTGCTCGATCGGCTGGCCGCTCGCGTCGAGGTCGCCTACTCCGCCCTTGCACAGGGCCAGGTGCGGCTCGGGCGACGTGGCGCTCTCATAGGCGATCAGCTTGAACTCGCCGTAGTCGGTGGGCAGACAGATGGACTCGAAGCGTTTTACCTGACTCTCCCGTTGGAGCCGGTACTCGACCAGCTTGGCGATCGAGGTGATCTTCAGCCCGTGGTGCCGGCAAAACTCCAGAAGCTCGGGCACGCGGGCCATCGAGCCGTCATCACTCATGATCTCGCAGATGACCGCGGCAGGCTTCAATCCGGCCAAACGAGCCAGATCGACGCCCCCTTCCGTCTGCCCGGCGCGGACCAGGACGCCGCCGGCGCGGGCTCGCAGCGGGAAGATATGGCCCGGTCGGGCCAGGTCCCGGGGGCGGGTGCCCTCGGCGATGGCAATCTGGATCGTATGGGCCCGGTCGGCGGCGCTGATGCCCGTTGTAATCCCTTCGGCCGCATCCACGCTCACCGTGAAGGCGGTTCCCAGCCGGGCCGTGTTCTCCATCGTCTGCGGGTACAAAGTCAGGGCATCGCATTTCTCGCCCGGCAACGGCAGACAAATCAGGCCGCGGCCATGCTTGGCCATGAAATTGATGATCTCGGGGGTAGTTTTCTCGGCGGCACAGACCAAATCGCCTTCATTTTCCCGGTCCTCGGCATCCACGAGAACGATCATCTTGCCCTGCCGGAGGTCTTCGAGAACCTCCGGAATATCGCTAAACTCTTGTGCTGTAATTACTTGCGGCATTACGTATCAACCATCCCAAAAACTGGAGCCATCCACTGATCGTCCGGCAACCAGGGTTTCACCTTATCCATCCATTGCGCATCGGCCTTCCGCGCAACATCCCATTTGCCTGTCCACAAGCCCGTGGCAATCACTCTTCTTCATTTCCGGGGTGGCACGGGCCGCAGTGCATATCTCATTTGCAGGCCACGGTTTACGCACCGAACGCACAACCGGTCGCCGGCTCAATGACGGGACTCCGCCGTCTGGGCCTGCTCATATTGCTCAATATAGCGAGTCCCGTTGCGGATGTAAATGAGGGCGGCCAAAACCGCCGCGGCCGCCGCCGACCACCAGAGCACGCGGGCAAACCAGCGATAGCCCGGGATGACCGACGCCAGTTCCGGGGCGACGAGAACCGCGATCACCATAGCCGATTGAAGGCCCGTAGCCACCTTGCCCGCCCAGACGGGTACGATGTGAACCGTGGAGGTGATCAGGTACATGATGAGGAAGCCCAGCGTGATGAGAATATCCTTGCCGATGATCAAGACCACAACCATCGAGGGCAACTGCCAGCCGTCGACGTGGCCTCGTTCAGAAATCAGCAGGAGAGAGGCGGAGGTAATCAACAGCTTATCGGCCAGCGGGTCGAGAAAGGTGCCGAGCTTGGTGATCTGCTTGTGGGTGCGCGCCAGATAGCCATCGATCCCGTCGCTGATGGCCATGAGAAAGAACAGCACAACTGCAATCCGCCGCAGGAGAACCTGTCCCGCCTCGCTGAACTGGGGATCGTGGGTGTTGAGCATGCACCCCACGAACGGCGCAATCAGCAGGATCCGCATGATGGTGATCCGCGTCGGCCAGCTCAGCCGGAAGGCATCCGCTCGCCTGGCCCGGCCCAACAGGCCCCGCCAGTCCTTCTTCTGGAGGTCGTAGTCCATTTTCGAGCTCCGTTTATCGCTCATCGTTGCATCCATTCCAAGGCCTGCTATACTAAAGAAGGCCGCTGGAGCTGGCAATAGGGGATTCTCCCCGGAAACCAGCGTCGGGGCCAATGACATCAGAACAGGCGGAGCAGACACTCATGAACGCACGGAGCCGGTTGGCGAGAGCCTACTACGATCTATCGGTGATGCTGGATGCGGGAGTGCCGATCATGCGGTCCTTCGACATCGTGATCGAGGGTCGCCACGGGTACTTCAAGCGGGTGCTCTCGCAGGTCCGCGACGCGGTCTCCAAAGGCTCGGGCCTCAGTGAGGCGATGACCAGGCACCGCCACGTCTTTCCCACCCTGGACCGCATGCTCGTCGAAGCCGCCGAGCACTCCGGGTCGCTGGGTGAATCGTTCAAGATGCTCTCGGAATGGCACGAGTTCGTCCAGCGGATCGTCAGCCGCATGTTGATGGGCCTGCTCTACCCGTTTCTGATCCTTCACGCCGCCGCCTTCATATTCCCGCTGCCCAAGCTGATCTTCGGTTCGATAGGCTTGGGCGAATACCTGCGTTTCGTCTTCCTCGTCGTCATCTGGCTGTACCTGCTCATTCTGATCATCGCCATCCGGGTGTATCGGCCGGAGACAACGCGTTTGCTCCGACTGCCGATGGACTATCTGGCCCTGCGGATCCCGGTTCTGGGGCATGCCGTCTACCAGCTCTGCATCAGCCGGTACATGCGGGCGTTCGCGATGCTCTACAAGGCCGGCGTCCCCATCGCCGAGAGCGTCGAGCGGGCCACCCGGGCCGTGGGCAACGAGGCCGTCGCCGGGCTCTTCCGGGGATCGATCGCCAGTGTCCGCAGCGGCGGCATGGCCTACAACGGGCTCTCCCCCCGCCTGCCCAACGACTACAGGCATCTCTGGCAGATCGGCGAGGAGACCGGCGAACTCGACAAGACCGTCGGCAAGATCGCCCAGATCTCCGCCGACCGCGCGGACATGTACTTCCGCGGGTTCGCCCGCGGGTTCCCCATCCTGATCTACTTCATCATCATGGGCCTGATGGCCGCCATGATCTTCATGATGGTCGGCCAAGTGTACGGGAACCTGGACTCCTTCATGGAGTTCTGATAACCAGACGGGCATCTCGGACCCATCCGGCCCAACTTCCCTTTCCAGGCGGCGGAGGATTGCTCCTCCATTCACGCAATGCGGATTTTGTGCGGCTATTCTCTTGATGTAAATCCATTCGTTGATACAATTCACCCGGTTTTTGGGAAGGCTGACCAATGGCAGTTCTGAATGTCAACATAGATCACGTGGCGACGATTCGCCAGGCACGACGCACCGACGAGCCGGACCCCGCGTGGGCGGCCGTGGAGTGCGAGTTGGCCGGGGCGAATGGGATCACCGTACACCTGCGCCAGGACCGGCGGCACATCAACGACCGGGACGTGCGGGTGCTCAAGGAGACCGTCGCCTGCAAGCTGAACCTGGAGATGTCGATGGCCGAGCCCATCGTCAAGATCGCCGAGCAGATCGTGCCCGACCAGGTGACGCTCGTGCCGGAGAACCGGGCCGAGCTGACGACCGAAGGCGGGCTCGACTGCGTTCAGTACAAACGCCGGCTGGCCGAGGTGGTCAAGCGAATGCACAAGAAGGGCATCGTGGTCAGCGCGTTCATCACGGCCGACCGGGACCAGATCGCCGCCTCGGCCGAAACCGGCTGCGACGCCATCGAGCTGCACACCGGGATGTACGCCAACGCCAGGACGGAGAAGGCGGCCCAGAGGCAGGTGCTCGAACTGATGGCCGGGCAGGACTTCGCCCTGGAGAACGGCCTGATCGTCCACGCCGGGCACGGGCTGACCTATCGCAACATCGCCCCAGTCGCCCGGATCGAAGGACTGTGCGAGTTCAACATCGGGCACAGCATCATCTCGCGGGCCGTGCTCGTCGGCCTCCGGCAGGCCACCCGGGAGATGATCGAACTGATCGATAAGTACGAGGTTGGTGCCGCGTGAAGCGTGAAACGTGAAGCGAACGGATGCAGCAACCGTCTTGTGGAATTGAACCCGACACGGGAACTCAAATCGTAAATCGTCAATCGTGAATAGCATATCAGGAGAGATCGGATGTTCACAGGGGCCATGGTGGCAATCGTCACACCCTTCCAGGACGGCAAGGTCGATTTCGAGACGCTCGATGAGCTGATCGATTTCCAGGTGGATAACGGCATCGACGCCATCGTTCCGACCGGAACGACGGGCGAATCGCCGACCCTCAGCCATGAGGAGCACAAGCAGGTCATCGAGCGGGTCGTCAAGCGGGTGGCCGGCGCAATGCCGGTGATCGCCGGGGCCGGGTCCAACAGCACGGCCGAGGCCATCGAGTTGACCGCCTACGCCAAGAAAGTCGGCGCCGACGCCACGCTCCAAGTGTGCCCCTACTACAACAAGCCCACGCAGGAAGGATTCTACCAGCACTTCAAGGCGATTGCCGACGAGGTCGATCTGCCGATCGTGCTGTACAACATCCCCGGCCGCTGCGGCGCGGGCATGACGCCCGAGACCATCGCCCGGCTCGACGAGCACGAGAACATCGTGGCGATCAAGGAAGCCACCGGCAGTCTCGACCAGGCCAGCGAGATCGCCATGCGGTGCGACATCACGATCATTTCCGGCGACGACTCCCTGACCCTGCCCTTAGCCTCTGTCGGCGCCAAGGGCGTCATCAGCGTCGTGGCGAACATCGTCCCGGCGGACGTCAAGGCCATGACCGACCTGATCCTCGAAGGCGACCTCGTCAAGGCCCGCCAGTGGCATCGCAAGCTCTTCGCCCTGAGCAAGAATATGCTGACGCTGGCGACCAACCCGATCCCGATCAAGGCTGCGATGGCGATGCTCGACATGTGTTCCGAGGAACTTCGCCTGCCCATGACAGCCCTGGAGCCCGCCAAGAAGGCAGCCCTCAAGCAGACCCTGACCGACTACGGCCTGCTGGGCTGAGTCGCCTCTTGTGAATTGTCCTGCTGAAGTCGCCAGTTGCATGATTCGGCGAATTCGTTCCGCGCATCTTCCAGGCTGCCGAAGACGGCGTTGCCTGCGTTGCGCCATCGCCCGTCTTCAAGCTCCAATGAGCGGTAGTCATAGATGCCTTTCCACGGATGCGCCACCTGGGCGATGACGCAGGCATACGCGCCACGGAAGACACGGACTTCCAGGATTTCGGCATTGAGCCACTCGTCGCGGGCGGATACCGGGACTTCACGTCTGCCTTGGCCGGCCGGACTGGACTGGGCAAAACGCCGGACGCTCAGACGCCGCCAGGATTCCTGGTCGCCGGCCGCACTGAGGCGGTTGATCGCCGCATAGATGGCCTCAGGCGTCGACGGGTCCTCTTCCTCCGGGAAGTCGCGGACGATCCTGCGAACCTTGTAGGAGGTCACGGCGTCCTCGATTTCGTTCGCCGGGCGGGTCATCAGAGCCAGTCCGTATGCGACGGCCACCCCGATACAACCCACTACCACGGCTTGCCTGACCCTCTTCCGATCCGGCGCTCTGTCGTTCATTCCGCGCCCCCCGCCTAAAACCCATCGATCAGCCAGGAATCTCCGGACTTTCGCAGGCTGGCGTCCAACTCGAACGGGTCGCCCGCCCGGAAGGTGTGTCCGCTCAGCGTCGCATCCTTCTTGAAGACGACCTGCCATGACGCACTGACGCTCTGATCCGTCTGTTCCGTGAGGGTGACGGGCATCTCGGCATCGGGATCGAGCGATTGCAGCAGACACTTGAACTCATATTCATCCTTCTGCTTTGGATCGTCGGGGCCGGCGGCCAGGAGTTCCTGCATATCCTCGTGATCGATCCCTCCGGGGAGCATGCAGGCCATCATCGCCTCCGCATCCCCCGAGATGATCGCCCTGGTGAAACTGAGCACGGCCGCTTCGGGGGTGCTGAAATCCAACCCCGGTTCTTCGGCCGGGGTCGTCTGGTCAACGAGGGCCGCCGCTCCGCTGTCGGCGGCCTCCTGAACTGGGATGGGTTGTGCTGCGGGCGCAAGCTCCGGGGCAGCGGCGGTCTGTGACGCCTCAGATTCAAGCGTCTGGGGCTCGGCCGCGGAGCCAGGCTCTTGCCGCCGTGTTTGAGTCGGCCGACCGACCGGACGGCGATCCTCACGAGTCACCGGCGCCGGCGGGGCGACCTTCGGCGGGCCCGGCGAAAACGTCTTGTAGACAACGACGCCGGTCGCGACCACGGCCACAGCGATGACCGCCGTAATGAGTTTTGTGTTCGCGACGGCCAGCACTCCGCCGGCCAGAGCGGCGGCCGATGCCGAAGTCGAGCCGGCGGCCCCGGCCGATTGCGCCCCGAGCATGGCCACCTTCCCAAGCTGCCGGAGCAGGAACTCGGGGGCGCTCTGGGCAACGTTCTCGGCCAGGAGCGTAGTGAGACCCGCCGCCGTGACGAGAACGCCCTGCCGCTGAAGATGGGCCCGGACCCGGGCCAGTCCGGCGTCGATCTCCCGAGAGACCGTCGGGCGAGAGACGCCCAGTTCTTCCGCAAGTTCCGTCATCGAGCGGCCATCGAGGTAGTGACGGACGAGCAACTCGCGGGTCCGGCCGTCGAGTTGATCCAGGGCTTCATCCATGTGCGGCGACACATCGTGCCACGTCTGCGCGTCGCTCCCCTGGGCGTTCACGTATCGTTTCTCTCTGTGCCTGCGGGCGGAGTCGCTGCGAATAGAATCCACCGCCTGGCGAACGGCGACCCGGTGCAGCCAGGCGCCCAGGGAGCCCCGAATCCGGCCGGCGTTCTTCGCCAGTTGGAAGAACGTCTCCTGCGTCGCGTCGGCGGCCCTGTCGGCGTCTGTCAGCACGCGCAGGCACGTTCCATACACCAGGCCCGCATACCGGCGGACGATCTCGTTGAACGCCCCGTCATCCCCCGCCCCGGCAAACCGCTGCAGCAAGGCACTCTCACTCTCAGCCATCATGCATCTCCTGTCGATTGGTCCTGTTCCTGTCCGTCATCGTAGAAAAGTCGGAGACGCAGGGCAAGTCGTTCAGGAAAAAGTCATCCCGGCTGAAATCAAAGGCTACAGTCGCGCCAGCGGCTTCGATCTCACCGGCCTTCTGGATTGTTCGGGCTGGGAAATGTCGAGCGTTTGCACCCTTGGCAAAGTCGCCTTCAGGCGGACCACAGCCTGCTCGCTGATCGGGACCGCCGAGCAGATTTCAATCGAATCCAGCGTCTTGCACTGGGACAGGCCGGCCAGGCCCTGCTCTGTGATCCGGCTGTTATAGATCTGCAGGGCGCGGAGCCTGGGCATGCCCGCCAAAGGCGTCAGGCCTTGATCGGTCAGGGCGGGGCCGCCTTTGAGGGCAAGCACTTCGAGATTTGTCAGGGAGGCCAACATCGCCACGCCGGCGTCCGGGCTCCAGGCGTCGCCGACGCCGAGGGCTTTGAGTTTAGGCATCGACTGGAGATAGGTCAAACTGTGATCCGTGATCCGGTCCAGCCAGGGGACGCACAGCCGTTCCAGGGACTCGCATTGGGCAAGATGCCCCAGCGTCTCCTCCGTGACGTTCGGGCTCTCCAGCCAGAGCACCTTCAGCGAGGGCAGCGAGGCCACGTATGCAACGCCCCGGTCCGTGAAGGGCCCCGTGAGCCGCAGATGCCGCAGCTTGGGCAGTGTGGCGAGGGCCTTGAGTCCCTCGTCCGTCATCATTCTGTTGCCGTCCAGGTGCAGAACCTCCAGGTTACGGAGCCTGGCGATGGAGGCCAGTCCGGCGTCGGTCAGCTTCGTGGCGACGATCTCCATTTCGTTGACCGTCTGGAGCGTGGCGATCCCGGCCATCTCGTTGTCCGTCAGACCATACGGCGTGCAAATGTGCTCCAATTGTGTCAGGGTTTGCAGCGTCCTCCAGCCCTTGCCGCTGAAGCGGGCGTAGACCGGGCAGATGCCGCTGAGCCCCGTCAGGCGGGCCACGTACGGCAGGAATGCATCGTCCGCCTTGAGAGCTTGTGCGAAGTCCAGACCCTGTATGTCGCCCGGATTCAGAGACCTCAGGCAATTGAAGCACTGCTGACGGGTGACGCCGTCGCCGCCCAGGTGCAGCGTGGCGCGTTTGCCGGCCGGGACAACCACGACGCCCTGGGCCGGGGCCAGGTACTGGACCGGAGCAAAGACATAACCCGGGTGGAATTCGCGGGAAATCTGCGGGAGTGAATGACGTGCGTCGATGAGATGAACCTGTCCCACGGACCGCCCCTTGGGAAAGTGCAGAATCCGCTCGGGCAGATCTTCCCGCCCCGCGCAAGCCTGATCCGCCATCGCCGCCTGCAACACCACCGCCAGCACAGACGCCATCACTGCGATTCGACGATTCATCTCGGTTCTCCCTTCGTTTCGCAATTCCCTGCACCCTGCCCGGCATGCGCCTCAATCGGGCGTATGCCACGTATTGTCCTGCGAGACCTCGAACGAGCCCAGATGGGTCTCGACCTCGACTCGATACGGCCCGCGTGGATTCCCCTGCCCATAGCCCGCCCCGCCGTAACCGACCGCTTTGGGTACTCGCCACGAGTACCGGGCGGCGCCTCAGCTATAGGCGAACTGGCCGGACTGGACGACCTGGCCGGCCCCGTCCAGAATCCTGACTGCCGGCTCGGGGGCCTCCTTCCCGTTCTTCTTGGGGGCGCTGGTGTACCGCTCGCCACCCTGCCCCTGAAGTTCAAACCCGACAGTGACATCAGCATTCTGGCCGTATCTCTGCATGGAGGTTTGGACCTGGAATGGCGGACCGATCTTGAACGCGGTCGTCTGGCCCAGCTTGATCTCGAAATCCCTGAGCGGCCCGGCCCCATGCTTGGCCATCACGAACGTCCAGCGGTCCGTGGAGTCTGCCTCGGTCAGATCCAGTGTGACGAGGCTGTACCTGCCGGCGGGCAGCCGCAGTTTGCCGCCGGCGCTGCTTGGTCTTTGCTGTGCGGCATCCGACCACAGACCCAGCACCACCTCCTCGCCGCCGAGATCGAGATGCCCGAACGCAAGTTCCGCCTTGCGAAACTCGATGGAGCCGCCGTCCTCGGCGACTCCCATGGCGTAGTATCGCTCCCCCACCTGCACCAGTTTGCTGAGCGGCATGATCTCTGAATCTCCCGGCTGCCCAAAGTTGAACTTCGAGTCGCCATCCAGGTCGATAGCGAAGACATCGCAGCCCGGGCTGCGGCTATCCGCCGCCGGGGGCACGAACGACTTGTCGAATCGGCCGTCGAAGTCGGAATCGATGAGGGCGATCTTGTACGTCTTGTCCTCCAGGAGGACCTTGCCCTCCCGATAGAACGCCGTGTAGAGGATCAACGACCGGGTGCCGCCACTCTGGATATAGCATACCCCGCGTTTGCTCGCGGCGTTGCCGCCCAGGATCGAGACGGGTCCAAACTGAAAGCAGTCGCCAGGATAGAGCCATTGCAGCCATGTGCCGGCGTACGGGTTCTCGTCGGAGAGCAACCCGTCGCCATCCGTATCGAGACACAGCTTGAGAGGTCCCGGAGGACGCTTGGAGCGATAGAGGACCCCGGCGACCTCTCTGTCCCCTGACCGCAGGACAAAGTACGCCGGTTGGGAG
>Ga0209347_1002520_pt1 | contig 23927 bp, 19 predicted proteins | sample AutmiccommuBRH23_FD_187382 | JGI IMG/M metagenome (GOLD analysis project Ga0209347, IMG submission 187382) | Deep subsurface microbial communities from Mt. Terri, Switzerland - Autotrophic microbial communities BRH/23 (SPAdes) (version 2) | ecosystem: Environmental > Aquatic > Deep subsurface >...
CCTCTGGTCAAAAGACTTTAAGACCTACGACTGAAGACTGACGACCGACGACTGATACAGCCAGTTCAGTCGGAGGATAAGTAGATCGGACTCAAACCCCTCCACCGGCCACAGAGTGACCCAGGAGCGACCCCAGAAAAACTCTGGGCTACATAAAAATGCTTTGGCGATTTAGCGCTTTAATACTTTAATATGGTATATACTTTCCTTAACGATAAAAAAACAGCGGCCGGAAAAAATCCGGCCGCCAATAACGGCAGGAGGCAATCTTTTTACATCAGCTTGGCCTTTTGCATGGTCTGAAACAAAATCCTGGCTGCCTGGGGCCTGGTAAAATTGTCCTGACCCCTAAAGGTCTTATCCGGGAAACCTCCGAAATAACCCTTGCTGGCTGCCAGTACATAGGGCTGGGCCCAGACGGCAATACTGGTTCCGGAGTCGTCGTACATTTTGATGATGGCCGCTGCCACCTTGGCGTCATCGGTTTCCACGGCCAGACCCACCGCCCTGGCCAAAATAACTGCCACCTCTTCCCTGGTTATATAGTTGTGATAGTTAAACACCAAATCATTGTTCCTGTCCAGGGAACCGCTGAGAATTCCGTTTCTGGCCATCATGTCCACATATTTATAATCATTCTGGTCTATGGGCTGCCAGATCCCGTCCGGATCCTTGGCATAGGCCGCAGTACCGGTCATGATCATATCGGCGAAAACATTGTAGGCCGAATAATTCGCCTTGTTGAGACCCAGCGCCCTGCCCATCATAGCGGCAAATTCTCCCCGGGTGATGGAAATTTCCTGATCCTGGGCGTTCACCAGTCCAAAATTTCCCGGTCCGGCTGTGGCCAGGGGCTTCATTATTCCCTTGGCCCAAAGGTACTCCACATAGGCCGCGGCCCACCCCTTGGAAGAATAGTCCCTAAAGTTCCACACCTTGTTGACCACCACATATTTCCCAAAATAGCCGAAGGGAACAGTGATGGTCTTTTTCTTGGCGTCAACCTTACCCCCCAGATTCTCCTCCCAAACACCGTCATTGTCCGGATCGCAGAGTACCGTCAGTGTATTGCTGCTGGAGGCGGAAACGTACTTGTCAAAGGTAAGGGTAAGGGTAACCTCACCCTTGTTATTCAGAAGCGCCCCGGCGGTGACCGGATCAATGCCGACCACCTGACTCACTGAAGGGAAACCGTCCGGCATGGCCATCTGGGTCAGCGTAAAGGTAAGGGACTGGTCGGACAGCACCGCTCCGGTCGTGGCGTCGTAAAGATACGCCCCCTTGGGGAACACCATGGACAGCTGCTTGTCAAAAAGATCCAACTTCCCCTTTGCTGGAATAACGGCGGTCACCACGGCCCCCGGCTGCATCAGGTTAAGATAGGTCACCGTAATGACGGTGGTCCTGTTCACCGCCAGGTTGTCTGTAACCACAATGGTAACGGTGTTACTCCCGGCTTTAAGGGTAACATTGCTAAAGAACTGGCCGCCTCCGGTGCTGCTGGCCTGAGCCCCGTTTATGGTAACCAGCGAGGCGTCTGCCGAGGTCACAGTGATGTTTACCGGATTCTTGTTCACCGTTATGGCATTTCCGGAAACCGCAGCACCGTCCACTGTAACCTGCTGCCCGCTGCCGGTCTCGAAAAACCAGTCGTCATCCACCGAAGCCGATATGTTCACACCGTCCAAATCCTTGATACCGGTACCCAATATGCCCCGGTAATGGGTGTTGGGCTTTAGGGGGCTTTTAGGGGTAAAGGTGGCCTTCCTGTTCACGGCATCGTAGGTAACCGTTCCCGCCACAAAAGCCCCGGGGACATCCAGATGGCCTGCGGTCATCTCAATGAGGCTGAAATTGGTGGCTACCGTATCCGACATAACAGGTCGCCCGAAGGTTACCGATACTGCGCTGTTAACCGATACGTTGGTGGGGTGGCTGCCCGGAACCCGGTCGGGAATAAAGGTTAAAACACCCAGGATGGTGTCAATGGCGTAAGTAACCGACATCAGAGAACTTTTAACCCCGCCCTTGATGGCCACCGCCCGCAGGGTGGCATTGGAAGAAATTGTGATGGCTCCCTGATACCGGATCCAGGAACTGCCTGCGCTGTCGTCGGATAACTGGCTGTCGGTGGTGTAATAAATTAACGACCCGGAGGTGGTGGTGGTAAGGTTAACTGAAATGGGCTCGTAATATGTGCCACCTACCCTGTCGGGCACCGGCGGGACCACCGTGCCCACGGCAAAGGTACTCTGCCCAAGGAATTGCCGGGGATCGTTGTTGTCATAGAGCTTCAACGTCCAGACGCCCTTTTTGGCGCCATCGGCTATTGTATAGGTGGTGTTAAATCTGCCGTTGGTCAGCACAGACACGTTTAGAGTGGTATTAACGACACTGTCAGGATCAATAATCAGCACCTGAAGAGCCGGATCCAAAGGATTGGCCGTTACTTCCTTGCCGTCCCGGACGAATGTGCCTCTTATCTGTACAATATCCCCGGGCGAAACATTGTCGTAGTACGTCTGATCCGTGGTTACCGAACCGTACGTGGCATAGGCGCCGTCCATAGTTGTAAAGGTAAATTCGCCGGTGCCCTGGAGGGACTTGCCATTGCTGTCCTTTATATTACTGAGGAACACAGTGTAGGCGGCCCCGGCATCCAGGGTAACCCCTGATAAAGCTATCGCCAGCGTATTGTCACCGGAGGTGTAGGTGGCGGTGAAATTGGCCGTAGGCACCTCGGCGCTGGTGGATACCTTCTTGATGGTGATATTGTTTTTATCCTCCAGCAGGGACTTATCCATTTCACGGCTGAACTGGACGATCATGGTGGGATTTACCGCTGAGTTGGTGGCTCCGTTTGAAGGATAGGTGGACAGTATCTTGGGATTAATGGTATATGAAAAGTCCTTTTGTGTGCTGACACCTCCTTCCGCGGAGGTCACGCTTAAGATAATATCCTCCTCAACAAGTATAGACGATCCAGCCACATAAGAAGTGTTGGGCACCGTTGCCCGGCCATATACTGAATAGGTTATACTGGCCCCGGCTTCGGAAGAAAGGACAACGTTCTGGTGCTGGTCAAAGGTACCGGCATCCGGAAGAACCCTTGGAACAACCCCGGAACCCTCAGCACTGTTTAATGCGGTAAACGGAACGGCCCCCAGGCACAGGCATAATATTAAGAATATTGATGAAACCTTTCGGAAGAAACCCTTCATTTACATTACCTCCCTGAATAATTAAGAAGTTGACACAATAACCTGCATATATATAATCGTTCAAAATAAGTATTTTCTTTAGGCAAAAAAACAAAAAACGCCCTGAAGGGCGCTTGGGGAGTCAGGAGTCAGGAGTCAGGAGTCAGAATAAGCAAGCGTGACCCTAAAGCGACATGCGGTGAGGGGGAGGGGTTTTAGTCCAGGCGGATGCTGGAATAGTCGTCAGTCGTAGGATTTCAGCATGAGTATTACTGACCGTCCTTACTCTGGTCTCCGCCTTGCTCCTGCTGCCCCCCTTGCTTTCCGCCGCCCACCGATTCTATCTTTTTAATCTCTCCGTTAATCTCAATTTCCGTGGTTTTACCGTCCTGGGTGGTGATCCGAAGGGTTGTTTTATTATCCTTCTTCTTATTCTGGCCTTCTTTTCCCTGATCACCGCCGCCGCCCCCCTCTTTGGATCCCTCCTGCCCTTCCTCACTCCCGGAACCTTCACCGGAGCCTCCACTTGAACCTTCACCGGATTTTTCTTTGGACCCGCCACCCTGACTTTTTTCCTTTTTGCCATTTTTCTTCAGGCTTCCCCACTGCTGTTCCAGCAGGTAAACATTGTCAGACTGGATCAGGCGTACCGGTGTGATTCGCGAAGGTACTGAGTAACTGCCGCTCACCGACTGCCCGCCATACTGCCAGCTTCCGTTTTTAGCAAGACCGATGGCGGCGTCAAGGGCAAACTGTCCCAGGAGGTCCGGCCTGGTATCCACCTCTGCGTCATGTTCTCCGGAGGCCAGGGCCTTGAAGGACTTTTCATCGGCCCCCACACCGGCGGTCAGGACACGATTGTTAATACCTGCATTCCTGAGCACTTCCACGGCAGCCATGGCCAGGCGGCTGTCTGTGGCCAGCACCGCCTGGATATTATTTCCATTTCTCATTAATATGTCCTGTAATATAACCTTCACCCGGGAAGGGTCATTTTGCGGCACTGCTTCTTCGGCCAGCAGGCGCACCTCGGCGGATCCCTGCAGGGATTCCCTGGCTGCCGAGGCTATTTCCCGGGATGCTGCATCTCCGGGGTCACCGCTCAATAACACCGCCCCCATGGGGATCTTACCCCCCACCTGGGACTCGGGGGGCATAATTGCTCCGCCTCCCTGGCCCTGATCATTACCATCTTCCTTATCGCCAATTTCATCCAGAGGGTCAGGCGGCACCGGCAGGCCTGCTCCCTTGCGGGCCGTCCTGATGGCGAACCTGGCCAGAAGCTGCCCGGACAGTGTGTGATTGGAGGCCACATAAGCATCCGCCGGGGCATCCAAAGGCAGGTTTTCCAGTGCCACTACCTTTATATTTTTTTCCGCCAGTTTGCGCATCAGGCCGGCTCCGGCAGCCGGGCTGGCAAACTGTACCACCACAGCCTTTATCTTCCGGCTGCCCAACTTCTCAAGCTGCCGTTCCTGACGATCCGGGTCGTTTTTGGCGTCAAGCCAGGTTATCTGCGCATTGTCCCGCTTTTTTCTGCCTTCCATTACCTTTTTGATTATTTTATTGCCGTCCCGATCCATATCTGCAAAACTTACCGCTATTTTGACCGGAGGCTCCGGTTTCCTGGCGGCCTTTTTATCGCCACAACCAAAGGCTGGTAAAAGAATAATCAACGCAGCAGCCCATATAAGTCGATACAGCGCAGAAACTCTCATTTCAGTCACCCCCGGTAATTATGTTAATTTCTATTATGCATAATTGTAGTCGCAAATATTTCTTAAAGAAGGCCGCAACAAACAAAAAAACGCAGCAAACAGGCATAGATGCCAACTGTTTCCTGCCACTTTTTTGCGCTCTGAATCACCAATCACCCTTCTAATATCACTTCTTAAAGCATAGAAATTACTTGAGGTGGTAAATATGAAATTTTTGGAAAAGATCTGTTTCTGGATACTCTGCCGGGTGTCACCCCATCACCCAGCCCAGCCCGAGCTTTTGACGGCCATTCAAAATTCACTGACCGAATGGGACCTTTCCAAAAAACAATTTAACTTTATCGATCCTGATCTTATAGACTATATGGTTTTCCGGCTAAACGCCGCCGAGAGGCATTACGCCGCCCTGCTGGCCCAGGCCAAGAATCAGGGGCTGAAGGCATGGCCGGACAACTTGAGATGTGAGAGAAGAGAAGTGAAAATTTAGCAGTGAGGGGAATAATGATCGGCATTTACAATTTCCCGGTACTTGTACACCACCTGCTTAAAGTCTTTCCACGCGTCCGCCTTCAGGGCGGGATTTCTCAAAAGGGCTGCCGGATGATAGGTGGGCATAATAAAAACTCCGTTCCTTTCCACCCACCTGCCCCTGTCCCTGGTAATCCTTCCCCCGGGATCAATAACTTCCTGCAGCGCGGTGGCTCCCAGCAGCACCATTATCGGGGGGCTGATTATCCTTAGCTGGGCGTCGAGGTTGGGCCTGCAGGCTTTTCTCTCCTCCTCGGAAGGTATCCTGTTGCCCGGGGGCCTGCATTTCACGGTATTTAATATGTATACGTGCTCAAAGCGGTTAAACCCGCAGACCCCCAGTATCCTGTCAAGCAACTGGCCGGCCTTCCCCACAAAGGGACGGCCCAGCCTGTCCTCGTCCGCCCCGGGACCCTCCCCGCAAAGAACTATGCGGGCAGCCGGGTTACCTTCACCGAAAACCACTGCCCTGCACCCTTCACGTAAACCGCAGGAGCAGCAGGCGGAAACCTTTTTCTCAAGCTCTCCCAAATGGCCTATTCCCGAAAGATCCCATAAGCCTTCCATAACAAGCTATAACCCTCCAATTGGTTAATTTCCAAACAAAGTCGCCCTATCGGGCTACTGGCAATCAGCTTTCAGCAGTCAGCAGTCAGCTTTTCGAAAATCTAAGCGACCCCACAGCGACCTGCAGTGAGGGGGAGTGATTTAAGTCCGTGCGGAATGTACCGGAGGCTGCTACTGTCTCTTAACGACCGAGCCTACGAATTTGGAGGTTAGATGTTGGAAGTTGGAAGTCGGATTAAGCTAGAAATGGCTCTGAGGTCATTTCCTACAAGTTTTCTAACCTCTAACCTCTGGCCTCCCACCTCCAAAATGGTCGGCATTCCGTTGGCGACCGAGTCTAGAGACAGTTGCAGCAGGAGGTTATGCAGGCCGGACTTAAATCGCTCCACCTACCCATTAGCGACCATGTAGCGACCCAAAAATGAAGTTGGTCATGGTGGCAAAAAAGTTATCCACAAATTCTGACCTGAGCATAATTTCCTATATCCTGCAGGAAGGGGCTTCCGTAACAACGGCAGCCCCTTAACGCTTATTCCTTTTCCAGAACGATTTTATGGTCTACCAGAGCCAGTTCGGCTATTCTGGCTTTGACAATCTTCCGGCGGCCGAAAATATCCTCCAGCATCAGCCCCTCCTCATGGGGAACAACCTTATCCACCATTTCCAGCAATAGTTCCTCCTTACCATCTTTTCGAAGGTAAGCGCTTGCTTCACACACCGTAATCACCTCCGGTATTTAACAAAGAAAGACTTGATAGCTACAAAAAAATTATAGAATGGGGCAGTGGGGGTGTCAACGCTTATTTTTTTGCAACTCTCTCCTAGGAAGCCTTATCAATCTTTTGCCCCACTATATCAATAGCCCTCTGCAACTGCACATCAACATTGCCTGCAGGCTGTTCAACCACAATATCCGGTATTATACCCTTTTTATTTATATCATTTTTCTTTGGCGTAAGGTACCTGGCAGTGGTAATTTTCAATCCGGCCCCGTTGTCCAACTCGAAAATCATCTGAACCACACCCTTGCCAAAGGTCTTCTGACCCACCAGGACCCCGGATTCTGTATCCTTTATGGCTCCGGCCAGTATTTCAGCAGCACTGGCCGATCCGTCGTTCACCAGCACCACCAATGGCAGCTGTAAATTACTTCTTTCAGTGCGGTGTTCCTCAGTGCGCCCTCCCCTGTATTCGATAAACACCACCGGGCCGGCCGGTATAAAGTTACCGGCCACCTTAACCGCCGACATCAGTTCCCCCCCGGGGTTGTTTCTCAAATCCAGTATTATGGCCCGCATACCCTCTTTTTTCAACTTCTCTATGGTTTCACCCAGTTCTTCGGGTGTCTTTTCGGTGAACTGAGCTATCATCAGGTGGGCAACGCCATTTTTCAGCATCTTGCCTTCCACAGTGGGAACCCTTATTTCCTCCCTGGTCAACACCACATCAAAGGGAGTGGCGCTGCCGGATCGCACCAAAGTAAGGATTATCTTGGTCCCCACCGGTCCCCTCATCAGTTGAACCGCAGACTCAAGATCTATGCCGCGGGCCTCCCGGCCGTCAATCTTTTGAATAATATCTCCCGGAAGTATGCCTTCCCGGTAGGCCGGGGTGCCCTTGTAGGTCCTGGCCACGGTAAGGCTGTCCTCCTTCATGCCCACAAGGATGCCCAACCCGCCGAAAGACCCTCTGATCTGATCCCTCAGTTGCTTGTAGGTAACCGGATCCAGGTAGGCCGAGTAGGGATCGTTGAGGGACTGCACCAACCCCTTTATGGCTCCCTCCACCAAGTCATTGTAGTTAGCTGCGTTAAGATACTGTGTTCTGACCAGCACAATAACCTTTAACAGATTGCCGAAATGTTTGTAATTGGAGGCCACCAGCCAGCCGAAACCAACTATAATCACAAAAATGGCAATGGCCATAGCGGTGAAAATGCGGTTTCCTCTCTTTGGCAGCCCATATCTATCTACACGCAAAAATATACTCCTTCCCATTCCCGGCATTTGTGACAGTCAAAAGCAAAGCGCCGGGATTTGACGACTACAGATTATTATACTATAAGTTTAACCAGGTAATTACAATTTCATGGAAAAAAACGCCGTCTCCGTCGCCTGGGAAAAAGTACCTTTTTAGAAGAAGTTCATAGGGTTAACCGGTACACCATTCCGCCTCACGGAAAAGTCCAGGTGAGGCCCGGTGGACATACCTGTGCTGCCGATTAATCCCACCACCTGCCCCTTACCAACCTCAGCACCCACAGAAACCAATTGGGCGGAAAGGTGAGAGTAAAGAGAGGTAAGCCCGCCGCCGTGATCCACCATTACCACCTTACCGTATCCGCTCATGTAACCCACCTCTATTACGGTGCCATCCTGGGCGGACACCACCTTTGTGCCCGTGGGGGCGGGAATATCTATACCGTTATGGTGCCTTATGGATCCTAAAACAGGGTGTTCCCTGTTACCGAAGGGCGATGAAATGTCGCTGTATCCTGGAACGGGCCAGGCGAAGCCACCGGTTGCCACGGCGGGAGATCCCTGCTTGGATTTGTCTTTAAGCATCTCCCTGATTAATCCCTGTTCCCTCTGCTCCAGTTCCTCGGCCTCCGCCGAAAATCTGTTAAGATCCTTTTGAGCCCTGGACAGAAGGTTTTGCCTCTCGTACTGCCGGTCCTTTAACTGGCTCCTGGCCAGTTCCTGCAGCGCCATCAGGGAAGATATTTCAAGCTGCCTGGACTCCAGACCGGACCTTTGAGCTTCCAGGTATTTCCTTTTTTCGGCCACCTTTTTGATTATCTCAACATCGTGGCCTAAAACCCTCTTGAGCATTTCGGCCCGGTGAACAAAGTCTCCGAAATTATCGGACTCCAGCAAAACCTCCAGGTAACTGACACTTCCGGAGGTATACATGCCCCTTATTCTCTGGCGAAATGTCTTATTGCTCTGATCGAATTCCTTTTTGGTCTTGTCCAGTTCAATTTCAGTACGCTTCAGTTCCACCCTGGCCACCTCAAGATTTGCCCCCAGATCCCTGAGCTGCCGCTCCCTGTGATCCATGTCCCAGTCCAGTTCCTTTATTTGAGAGGCGTAGCTGTTAACAATCCTTTTGCCGCTTTCCACCTCTTCCTTTTTTTTAACAAGCTTTTCCCTGGTATCCTGCAGCATGTTTTCCAGCGGCTCTCCGTATGCCGAGCTGACAACAGACACCGCCAGGGTAACTCCGCAAATGAATGATAGTATTTTCTTTTTCCGGCCTGTCACTGAACGGCAACCTCCTCTGACAATAACTCATACTGATGACTTTATTCGGTCGGGAGTCAGGAGTCAGAATATGGACGGTATTCCTTACAAGAATTCTCAAAGACGCAAATAAGGAACGTGATGCCCCTGGCGGCATGGGTCTAAATTCTGAGTTCTGAGTTCTGAGTTCTGTATTCTTAGCCAACCGGTTGATTAGATTTTAAGGAACTTCCTGATGGAAAAGCTGCTTCCCAAAGCGCCGATAAGCAGTCCCATCCCCAGAATTCCCATCAGTACAGTAAGAATAACATTCTGGTCGGTGACCGGCTGCACAAAAGGAAGTGATTGTTCCAGGTAAGCAGTCAGAGAAATATAGCCGGCATATACCCCCGACGCAGCCAAAACCGCCCCCACAAAGCCCAGTATCATGCCCTCCAGAATGTAGGGAAAACGGACAAACCAATTGGTGGCGCCCAGCAATATCATTATTCCTATTTCTTTACGCCGGGCAAAAACAGACATCCGCGTGGTGGTTGAGATTAAAAATATGGCGGCTATACAAAGAAATACAAGTATAACAGCTCCAGCCAGCCTTACCCACTTGGTGGCCGTTACCAGCCGCTCCACCAGGCCGTGACCGTACACCACCTGGTCAACTCCCCCGATAGCCGATAATTTCCCCGCCAGAGCAGGGATCTGGTCGGCCTGAGCGGCCTTGACCCTGAATCCGTCCGGCAGCGGATTGTCGTTTTGCAGCCCCTCCAGAACTTCCCTGCGGTTGCCGAAACTTTTTTTCATCTCTTCCAGGGCCTGTTCCTTGGGTACAAACTCAACCACTGATATTCCGGACACCCTGTCAATTTCAGCCTTGATTTTTTTTATGCTGTCCCCGGACTGGCCATCCTTCAGAAAAACCCTGATTTCAAGCCCCGACTCCAAATCCTGGGTAAAAGTACTGGCATTGATCACCAAAAGAGAGAAAAATCCAAGTATTAGCAGGGAAACGGCCACCGTGCCCACCGAGGCGATGGAAAGCCAACTATTCCGGAATATGGAGGAAAATGCTTCCCTCCAGTAATAAAACAGGGTGTTAAAGCTCATTGCAGTAGACCCCGCCTTCCTCATCCCGGTTAATCCTGCCGTCAGACAAAGCAATAACTCTTTTTTTCATGCTGTCAACTATATCCCTGGCGTGAGTCACCATTATCACAGTGGCGCCGGTTTTGTTTATTTCACCGAAGAGTTTCATCAAATCCCATGATGTGTCCGGATCAAGGTTGCCGGTGGGCTCATCGGCGATAATCACCATGGGGCTGTTCACAATTGCCCGGGCAATGGACACCCGCTGCTGCTCACCCCCGGAAAGCTGTGACGGCAGCACCTTGGTCTTATCCGCCAGCCCCACCCACTCCAGGACCTCCGGAACCCTGGACCTGATGCTTTTTTTTGATGCCCCGGTTACCTCCATGGCAAAGGCCACATTTTCAAATACAGTTTTCTGGGGAAGAAGTCTGAAATCCTGGAAAACCATGCCGATCTTCCTCCTCAGATAGGGGATCTCCCTGCCTTTCAGCCGGGAGATGTTTTTCCCATAAAAAAGAACCTGACCCCGGGTGGGCAGTTCCTCTCTGAACAATATCTTTATCAGTGAAGTTTTACCGGCCCCGCTGGGTCCCACCAGAAAAACAAACTCCCCCTTCTGGATAGTCAGGGAAACATCATTCAGCCCTTTAACACCGTTAGGGTATATTTTGGTTACATTGTAAAAATTAATCATATTTCACCTCATAGCAATAAAGCCCAAAGGAAACAAGCCCCATAAGATATTAGCTATTTCGACACCAGAATACCGAAGTCCTTTTCTTTCGTACAAATATGAAAAAAGGAATATTATACTCAATGGCGAAATGGAAATCCATTACCAAAAAAACTTATATAAGCAAAATAAAAGTTTCAGCAGTTTACACGCCAAAATACAGGGGGTACGCAAAGTGTTTAAAAAAATCTACTTACTAAGGGGCGCCGTCACTCTGGCGCTGACAGCATGGCTGGCTTTGGGACAGGGAGCCCCGGCAACGGCGGGACCATTCAAGGACACAGACAATCACTGGTCCAGGGTGGTGGTGGCTAAATCCTACGCCCTGGAACTGATGAAAGGTTACCCCGGTGATATCTTCAGGCCCGAGGACCCGGTGACGCGCCTGGAGGCAATTGCGGTGATCATAAATGCCCTGGGCCTGGAAAAGGAAACCAAAAACGTGGACTACAAAAACAGCGGCATCAGACTTCCCCAAGGGATGTTCTGGGGTCAGGGCCATCTTGTCATAGCGGTGCAAAAGGGGCTTCTCCACAAGGACTATGTCAACCAGTTAATGTACGGCAGCCCCATACCCCGGCAGGAGATGGCCACCCTGGTGGCGGTGGCCCTGGGTAACAAAATAAAAACCAAGGGGGATCCCGGCAAGCTTTCCTATACCGATACCAGGGAAATAGACCCGACATACCTGCCCTACGTGGCCGACGTCACCCAGAACAACATAATGCAGGGCCTGGGGAACAACGAATTTGGCCCCGGCCAGATAATGAGAAGAGGCCAGATGGCCGCCCTGATGGTGAAAACCACCCAGGAAGGCTGGTTTGAATACGGATCCGGAAAGTTTATAAACGGATCCCTCAGCGCCTCTGACAGCATAGCCGGGGTAATATCCATAACCAAGGCGGACGGGGTTCAGGCAGCCAGGCTGATAGACACCGGGGCGGTCTTTTACAGAGATTCCCAGCCCTCCTCCCTGGCCCAGTTTAAAATCGGGGAAGCGGTAACGGCCATAACAGGTCCCGGAGGCAAGGTCCGCTATCTCGAAGGAGCAGATCCCAGCGCAAAAACCGATCCAATCACGGAAACCGAATTGACCGGGAAGATTTCAGACAGGGCCCTTACAGGGAACTCGGCTTTAAAAATCCGGGATATCGGCTTGCAGGAGAAAACCTATCCCCTGGATCCGGTTATAACCATTACCGATGGAGTTAACGCCAGGGATATGTCCAACGTCACTGATGGGACATATGTAAGGGTCAAGATAAAAAATAACTCCATACAGAATATCCGCATACTGTCCCCCGAGGAAATTGCCGGGACGATAACAACCATAATTCCCGGGTACCTGACCATAAAAACGGATTCCGGACCGGGCAGGATATTCAGCGTCAATTCCGGTGAGATCAAGATAGTAAAGGGTGGCGGCCGGCTGGCCTACAGCGGACTTAAAAGCGGTGACCGGGTGAAGATTATTGCGGCCTCCGGAGAGGCCCTGGAGGTGACTGCTCAGGACTTCACCCCCAGTTCCTCCAGTGTCCGGATAAGAGCTGTTGACGCCTTTTACGGTTTTATTTACGTTATGAATGATAACGGCGACCGGAGGGAATACGAGGTTGAAATAAACGCCCCGATCACAAAAAGGGGTGAAAGAATTAAAATTGAGGACCTAAAATCCGGAGATTCCGCCATCCTGAAGGTGGGTGAAAACGGCAAGGTATATGAAATAGAAATAACCAATGACCAGTACGCCACCCTGGAAGGTGAGGTTACCGATGTCAGCGAAAGCAGCGGCACAATAACTATTAAACAGGTTAACGGCCTGTCCTTTGCCCTTCCGGTTGACAGAAACTGCAGCTGCCGAGATTTAACCACTTCCCAGCCGCTGTCCCTTGGCGGCATCAGGAGCGGATGGGCAGTCAGGATTTCTTTATACAACGGAAAGGCGGAGGAAATCAGGGTTACCTCAAAATAGCGCCCCAAAAGATATCTGGATTGCAGAAGCGAAAAGCTGCCGGCGGATCAACCAATCCGCCGGCAGCCTTATAAAGCATACGGCTTACAGCTTATAGCTTATAGCTTTTCTTTTTATAACTTCCCTGACGGCTTCCATAATGGCCGAAGAGGTCAGGCCAAATTTCTTCATCAGTTCGTCCGGGGACCCGGACTCACCGAAAGTATCCCGCACACCCACCCGTTTTACCGGCACCGGGTAATTTTCGCACACCACCTCAGACACAGCCCCTCCCAGTCCGCCGATAACACTGTGCTCCTCGGCGGTTACCAGGGCTCCTGTTTCCCTGGCGGCAGCTATTACTGCCTCCACATCAAGGGGTTTCACGGTGTGCATACTTATTACCCGCGTTTCAATTCCTTCCCCGGAGAGGGCCGAGGCTGCCTCCAGGGCTAATGACACCATTACACCGGCCGCTATAACAGTGGCCTGTCCACCCTCCCTGACCACCTCGGCCTTGCCTGGCCGGAAGCCAAAACCCTCCCCATGGATAGGAGGCGCGCTCATCCGTCCCAGCCTGATATAAACAGGCCCGTCAATATCGGCCGCTGCCTGAACTGCGCCCCGGGTCTCGGCCTCGTCCGCCGGCACAAATACAACCATGTTGGGCAGGCTTCTCATCAGGGCTATATCTTCAATGGCCTGATGGGATCCCCCGTCCTCCCCCACGGTTATTCCGGCATGGGTGGCGGCTATTTTTACATTGAGCTTTGTATAGGCCACGGAATTCCTTATCTGGTCAAAGGCTCTTCCGGCGGCAAAAACCGCAAATGTGCTGGCGAAAGGAATTTTACCGGCGCAGGCCAGTCCTGCCGCTGTCCCTATCATGTTTTGTTCGGCCACGCCCATATTAAAAAACCTGTCCGGGCAGACCTTTGCAAAATCGGCTGTTTTGGTGGACTTGGACAGGTCGGCGTCCAGCACCACCACCCTGAGGTTGTTTTTACCCAGTTCGGCCAGAGCTTTTCCATATGCCTCCCTGGTGGCTATTTTCCTGGTCATCAAAGATCCTCCTAATCTATCTTATAGCTTACCGCTTATAGCCAAGTTCTTCCAGCGCCTTTTGGGTTTCCTCGTCCTTGGGAGCCACACCGTGCCAGCCGGCCTGATTTTCCATGAAGGACACACCCTTCCCCTTAACGGTCTCGGCCACAATCATCTGGGGCCTTCCCTTGACCGCCGAGGCCTTCTCAAGGGCCTGAAGTATTTGGGCCATGTCATGACCGTCGATGACCTGGACATCCCAGCCAAAAGCCCTCCATTTGTCCGCCAGGGGCTCCGGTGACATAACCTCTTCAATGGGCCCGTCAATCTGTAGCCTGTTATGGTCCAAAAAGGCAGTTACATTGTCCAGCTTATAGTGGGCTGCAGCCATGGCGGCTTCCCAAATCTGCCCTTCCTGATTCTCACCATCGCCCATAAGCACATAAACTCTGTAATCCAGGCCATCCAGCTTTCCAACCAGGGCAATTCCGTTGGCCACCGATAGGCCCTGTCCCAGGGAACCGGTGGACATCTCCACTCCGGGAAGTTTTTTCATGTCGGGGTGACCCTGAAGACGGCTGCCCAGTTTACGCAGAGTGGATAATTCCTCCCGGGGGAAATACCCCCTTTGGGCCAGTGCGGCGTAAAGAACAGGAGCGGCATGCCCTTTGGAGAGTATAAAACGATCCCTGTCGGCCCTGCGGGGATCCTGGGGATCGATACGCATCACTCCGAAATAAAGCGCGGCCACAATGTCGGCTGCCGACAGGGATCCCCCCGGGTGGCCCGATCCGGACCGACCAAGCATGCTAATGATATCAGCCCTGATATCATTGGCCCTGGCCCTTAGCATTTGCAAATGGTTCTGTTTGTTGTCCATCAGAAACCTCCTGTGTTAGTTATAGGTCGTCAGTCGTCGGGCTACCCCTGCGACCGGCGTCTTACGCCTGACGTCTGAACAGCAAGGGGCTTGAACCCCTCACCCAGCACCTCGTGAGCGTCGGTCAAGATTACAAAGGCTTTGCTGTCTATTTCGTATATAAGGTCCTTTAAACGGGTAACCTCGGACCTGTTCACCACCACCAGCAAAACATCCCTGTCGGTTCCCGAATAGGCCCCCCTTCCCCGGAGAACTGTGGCGCCCCTGTTAATTTCCTGCAGCACGGCGGCAGTCATCTTTTCCGGCTGGGAGGATATTATATAAAATGCCTTGGCGTAACTAAAACCCTGTTGCACAACATCTATCAGCCAGGCCGTGATAAATATTGTGATCAGGGCGTACATGGCCAACTCCCAGGATTTGAAAGAAAAACCCGCAGCCAGAACCACAAAGGCGTCCACCATAAAAAGAAGCTGACCCACATTGGCGCCGGTGTAAGTTCGAATTACCGCCGCCGCCAGATCAGTCCCGCCGGTGGTGCCCCGGTACTTGAAAACCAGTCCCAGCCCAAGGCCCACCAGAACTCCTCCGAAAATACTTGCCAACAGGGGATCTCTGGTAGGAACAGGCATATAAGGGGCAAGACCGTCCACCAGCAGCGAAAGGCTTATGGTGCCATACAGTGATCGGAAGCCAAACTTCAGTCCCAGCCGGTAAATTCCCATTATAAAAAGGGGAATGTTCAGCAGCAGCATGGTCATTCCCACCGGGACATGCAGAATATAGTGAAGGACAGTGGCAATGCCGCTGACCCCCCCGGCAGCAATCTTGGATGGTATAAGAAAAATGTCCAGCCCCAGGGCGGTCAACAAAACCCCCAGGGTAACCCCTGCTATTTCCACAACTGTTTTAAGAAACAATGGGCCAGCTCCCCGATCATTTCAAAAATAATTCTTAATTTTTTCTGGCATTCTCCCTCAAAAAGGAGGATATGAAAATATCTATTTCCCCGTTCATTACGGCGTTGACATTCCCCACCTCCACCCCTGTCCGGTGGTCCTTCACCAGGCTGTAGGGATGAAAAATGTAGGATCTGATCTGGCTGCCCCAGGCTATATCCATCTGTTCTCCCCGAACAGCCGACAGCTCGGCTTCCTTCTTCTTTATTTCCAGGTCCAGCAGCTTTGCCTTCAGGAGCTTCATAGCGGTATTGCGGTTGGAAATCTGGGATCTTTCACTCTGGCACTGCACAACTATTCCCGTGGGCAGGTGCGTTATACGGACTGCCGAATCGGTCTTGTTGACGTGCTGCCCCCCGGCGCCTCCGGAACGGTAGGTGTCCACCTTCAGGTCCTCCGTATTTATATCCACCTCCAGGCCCTCCTGGACTTCGGGAAGCACATCCAGCGACGCAAAGGAGGTATGCCGGCGTCCGGCGGAGTCGAAGGGAGAAATCCTCACCAGCCGGTGCACCCCTTTTTCCGAACGCAGGTAACCGTAAACATTCTGCCCGATTATCTCCAGTGTTACGCTTTTTACCCCGGCTTCATCACCGGGAAGCATATCCACCACCCCTGCCTTATACTTGTGATCCTCGGCCCAGCGCATGTACATCCGCATCAGCATTTCAACCCAATCCTGGGCCTCGGTGCCCCCGGCTCCGGCATGCAGGGCAATGATGGCGTTGCCCCGGTCATAGGGCCCGCTCAGGAGAACCTCCAACTCCATGTCCTCCACCATGCGGGTAAGTTTTTTCACCTCTGCCCGGACCTCCTGGGCCACATCCTGGTCATCCTCCTCGCGGCCCAACTCCAAAAGCACCTGAGTGTCCTCGCAGATACCCCGCAGAACTTCAAAGGATGACACCCTTTCCTTTAACCCGGAAAGGGACTGGGTAACCTTCTGGGATTCCTCCTGGTTGTCCCAGAACCCCGGGGCCGTCATTCTCTGCTCCAGAATATCTATCTGCTTCTCCTTTTCAACTATGTCAAAGAGAAACCCTCAAATCTTCAATGCGCTTCGCCAGGGAGTCAATATCCTTTTTCAGTTCAGGAAACACTCAAATCACCCCATTATTAATATCTCATACTGAAGACTTTATTCTGTCGGAATCCAGAACCCAGAATTCAGAATCCAGAATGCGTAAGCGTTCGTTATAGGCAAATAGAATCAACTGTCCTTTTATTCTTGATGGTGCCACTTGCCACTGGCGCATGGTAAGTTATGTGGGTCTTTATTCTGGATTCTGGATTCTGGATTCTGACTCCTGGCTTCTGTTTTTTTACTCTTCCTTGCCGCAGCATTTCTTGTATTTTTTCCCGCTGCCACAGGAGCAGGGGTCATTGCGCCCCACCTTGACCTGCCTGCGCACCGGCTGTTTGGGCCCTTCCTCGGAATACCGGTTTTCAACCAGTATTCTCTGCCTGGGGGCCTGTTCCGGCGGCGCCAGGTTCACCCTGAAAATATAACGCACAACATCGTCCTGAATGGTGGCTATCATGTTCTGAAACATTTCATAGCCCTCAAATTTGTACTCCACCAGAGGATCCTTCTGCCCGTACGCCCTGAGGCCGATGCCCTCCCTGAGCTGGTCCATGGCGTCAAGGTGATCCATCCACTTCTCGTCAACCATCCTGAGGGTGATCACCCGCTCAATTTCCCTCATGCTGTCCGGGCCCAGTTCTTCCTCCCTTTGATCGTAAGCCTCCAGGGACTTCTCCAGCAGGAATTCCTTAACCTCTTCCCTGCCCATTCCCTCCATTTCCTCGACAGTGATTCGGTGTCCGGGTATAAACACCTGATCGGCCTGGCTGGCCAGGGATTCCAGATCCCATTCATCCTGGTGAACTCCATCCGGACAGTAGGTTTCCACCGACCTGCCCACCACCTCTTCGATCATGGCGGCGATGGTTTCCTTGAGGTTTTCACCGGTCAGTATCTGGCGGCGCTGCCTGTAAATCAATTCCCGCTGCTGGTTCATAACGTCATCATACTGCAGAACATGCTTGCGGATATCAAAGTTCCTGTTTTCCACCCTCTTCTGGGCAGTTTCAATGGACCTTGTTATAAGATTATGCTCAATGGGCATATCCTCTTCGATTCCCAGTTTATCCATAAGTCCGGAAATATTTTCAGATCCAAACAGCCTCATCAGGTCGTCCTCCAGGGAGCTGTAAAACTGGCTTGATCCTGGATCTCCCTGACGGCCTGAGCGACCCCGCAGCTGGTTGTCAATCCTGCGGCTCTCATGCCTCTCTGTACCTATTATATGCAGACCACCAAGGGTCACCACACTTTCACGCTCTGCGGCGGTGATACTCCTGTACCTGCTATAAACCTTGTCCTTCAGGGCGAGATCTCCTGTCTCAGCTGCCAGTTCAAACTGCAACCCCTCTTTTTTCAGCTCGGTGGTGGCAAGAAACTCCGGGTTGCCCCCCAGCAAAATGTCAGTTCCACGCCCGGCCATGTTGGTGGCAATGGTTACCGCCCCCTGGCGGCCGGCCTGGGAAACAATCTCGGCTTCCTTTTCATGATATTTGGCGTTAAGCACCTGATGGCTTATGCCTCTCCTTTTGAGCATCTCACTGATGACTTCAGATTTCTCAATGGATATTGTGCCCACCAGAACGGGCTGACCCAGGACATGCTTTTGGGCTATATCATCCACCACCGCCCGGAATTTGGCCTGTTCGGTCTTATAAACCACATCGGGCATATCTTTTCTGACCATGGGGCGGTGGGTGGGTATCACCACCACATCAAGATCGTATATTTTTCGGAATTCATCCTCCTCAGTGGCTGCGGTTCCGGTCATCCCGGCAAGCTTGCCGTACATCCTGAAATAGTTCTGAAAGGTTATGGTGGCCAGGGTCTGGGACTCCCTCTCAATCTTTACCCCTTCCTTGGCCTCTATGGCCTGGTGCAGGCCGTCGCTGTATCTCCGGCCAAACATCAGCCTTCCGGTAAATTCATCGACTATAATAACCTGACCGTCCTTTACCACATAATCACGGTCGTTTTTCATCAGTCCGTGGGCCTTCAGAGCCTGGTTCAGGTGGTGGTTCAGCTCAATATTGGCGTCGTCGTACAGATTTTCTATGCCCAGCATTTTTTCAACCTTGGCCGACCCCTCCTCGGTGATTACCACCGCGTGGGCCTTTTCGTCCACGGTGTAGTCGGTATCCCTGGACAGCCTGGGAACAACCCTGGCAAAGGTATAGTACAGATCGGTGGCCTTGTCCGACTGCCCGGAGATAATCAGGGGCGTCCTGGCTTCATCAATGAGTATGCTGTCCACCTCGTCAACTATGGCGTAGTTCAGATCCCTCTGCACAAGCTGATCCGGATGATTGGCCATGTTATCCCGCAGGTAGTCAAATCCGAATTCATTATTGGTGCCGTAAGTGACATCGGACCAGTAGGCGGCCTTTCTCTCTTCCCAGTCCAGTCCATGGACAATCAGGCCCACGCTTAAGCCCATATATTTATAAATCTGGCCCATCCACTGACTGTCCCGGCGGGCCAGGTAATCGTTCACGGTTACCACGTGGACTCCGCTGCCGGTCAGGGCGTTGAGGTAGACCGGCAGCGTGGCCACCAGGGTTTTGCCCTCACCTGTTTTCATCTCGGCTATACGGCCCTGGTGAAGAATAATGCCTCCTATTACCTGTACATCAAAATGACGCATGCCCAGGACCCTTTTGCTGGCCTCCCTGACCACCGCAAAGGCTTCGGGCAGTATGTCGTCCAGGGTTGCCCCCCGGTCCAGCTTATCCTTAAAATAGACGGTCCTGGACGAAAGGTCGGCGTCGCATAAAGAAGCCAGCTCATTTTCAAATTGGTTTACCTCATTGACAAACCGGGAAAGCTTCTTTACTATTCGGGCGTTGTCATCCAACAGTTTGCGTATAAATCCCAGCATATCAGCTATCACCTTTCTATGTTAAAACAGGCTGCCATTTATTTTGCCAGCGGTCCCGTCCCTCAAAAGCCGGGTACAAAAAGATTTTATCAGAGCACAGGGGCACTGGCAAGAGCCAGAAAATTACGGGGGCGCACCGGCTGTGCGCCCCCGATACAGGTTTATTATTTAGAAAGTGGGCTCTATCAGCCCGAAATTACCGTCTTTACGCTTATATACCACGTTTACCTGATCGGTTTCAGCGTTTGAAAATACGAAGAAGCTGTGGCCCAGCAGGTTCATCTGCAGGACGGCCTCGTCAATGGCCATTGGCTTGATGGCAAACCGCTTGGTCCTCACAACCCTTGGCCCGTCATCTTCGGGTATAATCACAAACGGTCTGCTGTCAGCCAGAGGCTTGCCTATACGCTTTACTAATTTTCCCTTATGCTTTTCAATTTGTTTTTCAAGCTTCTCCACCACCATGTCGGTGGATGCGTACATATCGGCGGTGGCTTCCTCTCCCCGGAGGATCATTCCGTTAATGGGTATGGTGACCTCAATACGGTGGGAGTCTTTTTCAACTGTGAGAGTTACCTGAGCGTCTCCAAGGTTGTCAATGTACCTGTCCAGTTTTCCCAGGCGCTTTTCCACATAGTCCTTAAGGGCTCCGGTTACCTCCATGTTTCGTCCCCGTACCTGTACCTTCACGTTGCAACAACTCCTTTCAGGTCGTTTTTTTATAACATCTGTTAAAAAAAGAGTCCGTTTATTTTACAATTCGACCTTTTAAAAAAACCCCAGCATAATTACTGGGGTAGGGTTGTTTATTTTTTTGTAACATTTGCTGCCTGTGGTCCCCGGGCACCCTCAACCATATCGAATTCTACCCTTTCTCCTTCGTTGAGCGTTTTAAACCCGTCTCCCTGGATGGCTGAGAAATGGACGAATACGTCCCCACCGTCATCCCTCTCAAGAAAACCATATCCCTTTTCTGCACTAAACCACTTAACCTTACCTTGCACAAACATACCTCCTAATTAATTCAAAACTGGGGTGTAATGAATGTTAACACAATCTTCTGATCAAGTCAAGAGTTTCCAGCCCGAAGAACGCAATGGCGCCAATGTCGAAAATCACCATGACATAAGGGCCCTTTGGAATAAAATCCTGTGGATAATGTGGGCAAGTCTGTTAATAACCGAAATAAAAGGCTTTAATCTGTGGTTAACTTTCGGTCGGAAAAAAATTTATGTCGTAATTAGTTGCTATGAACAAAGAATACTGTCATATTTACAAAGCGAACAGCTATATGGAGGTTCTTCCGGCGGCGGCGGTTATGCAGATAACTGTCGCCGCGCCACCCCCCAGCAACACTTCTGATACAATATCTAACGTACTTCCCGTGGTTATGACGTCATCCACTACCAAGACAGTTTTTCCCCTTACCGCCTCCGGACGGGTAATTTGAAACGAACCTACAAGATTCTCCTTTCTTCCAGACCTTCCAAGCCCGGTCTGGGGAGAGGTTTCCCTCACCTTGCGCAGCAGCGGCAGCAGGGGAACGGTCATCCTGCCGGCCAGTTCGAAGGCAAGCAGTTCGGCCTGGTTGAAACCCCTCTTTTTGATCCTCTCCCGGGAAAGGGGTACTGCAGTAATAATATCTGTTTTCATATAGTATTGGTTTTTAACTATAGATTGAAACATTATATCAGCAAGATGCCCGGCCAGATCCCTCTTGCCGTAAAATTTCAGCCTCTGCACCGCCCTTTTTAAATCTCCCTCATAGGGTCCGGCAGATCTGGCCATAAAAAAATTTCTTTGCCCCGTCCGGCAGTCCCGACAGAGCAAAAGATTCTCCCGCACATCTTCTTCAAGCTCCAGCCGAAAGTATCTGCCGCACCGCAAGCACACAGGTTCAAGACGGTATTGCCAAACCATTTGCAGGCAGGCGGGACAAATCCTGCTCCCGGGTTCGGACTGAGCGCAAAGGGGACACACCCGGCGGGGTGGGAAAATAAGATCAATGAGACCGCTGAATATTTTTTTCAATCTATCCGCCACTCCTAAAATTACCGGTTGCTTTTGCCGTGATAGCGGCCCCTTAACCCGGAAGCAGTTTCAACCCTGTCCCTGCCATTCTTCTTTGCAGCTTTCAGCGCCATGCCGGTGGCCTGTATAAGCTTTTCGAAGGTCTCTCCGGCTTCGGGACTTGCGGCTATACCCACGCTTACCTTTATCCGTAACAGGGGATGGTCCTCTGAAAAAGAAAGGTCCAACAGTTCATTTCTAAGCAGAGCGGCCAGGTCAAGCGCCTTTTCCTCGTTAAATCCCGGCAGAAGCAGGGCAAATTCATCGTCTGCGTATCGGCCCGCCTGCATCCCGGGTATATCCAAATATCTGATAATCCGGCCCAGTTCGGTGATCATTTTGTCTCCCTGTTCCTGCCCCCATCCTTCGTTGATATGTCCCAGAATGTCCATGTCCGCCAGAATAAGGGCAATGTTTCCCCCTTCTTCCTGCAGACACCTTTGAAATACCCGGCAACAATTCTGGCAGAAATGCTTTCTGTTTAAAAGTTCGGTCATGGGATCCCGGCTCCGGAGCCTTTCCATCCTTTCCGCGAGCAACCGGTTGGAAAGAGCAGCGGTCAAGGTTCCGCACAGAGTCATAGCCACCTGCAGATCCTGCTCAGTAAAAACCATGGCTTTTTTCTCCCCGATAATTACCAGCCCCAGGGAACCAGCCTCCCCCGCCAGGGGAATCGCCAGAAGGGAGCGGAGAACCTGTGAAAGTCCCTGTTCTGATTTAACCCTGGGGTCGATTTTAGAGTCAAAGATAATTTCCGGCTCGCCATTACCAATGACCCATCCCCAAAAACCGTCTCCAGTATGGATTATCCCCTTCTCCAACTGTTCCCGGTAGGGGCCGTAGGCCGCTGCGGCCATGAAAGAACGGGCTTCCTCCTGCCAAAGATAGATCACCCCTGTGTGAAAAGTAATGGCCCTGTGCATTTCCTTAAGAAGAACCGCGGGAATTTCACGGAAATCAGTGTGAGCTGCCAGACTCCTGCTTATTTCGTAAACCGCCCTCAGCTCCTTGTTGACCAATTCGGATCTTACATAGAGCCCCAGTACAAACTGAACTGTCAAAACAGGCAGAAAAAGGAGAAGGGCGGCCGACATACCGGATGTTTGGTAAAGCGCCGCCATAACCACGCCAAAAGGGGCGCTGAAGAAATAGCTAAGGGCATCCCAACGGAGGGTATCCTGCCAGGAGTGCATCCTGGCCCCTTTTCGTCCGGGATGGGTATATATGTAAACCAGAATGTGATTAATGGTGTAATAAAGAACAATTAGAGTTATCAGCTGAAGAAAAGCGGTTTTAGATCCATTCAGCGTCAGCCCGCCCATTTCACCGCCCCATATAATACCGGTGAGGCGAACCGAAGCATACAGGGTTAAGACATGCTGGGCCATATTAAAAACAGATGTGCGAATGGGATTTCCCCTGTTGGCTATACCATTACCAACGAAAAACGCCACTGAGCTAATCCATACCGAGGCACTGAGGTTATATATGAGGAGAGAGCCCAGAACCAGAGAAAAACCTCCGGAAAGACGCCCCAGAGGAAAACTTACCGCCAGCCATTCCACCAGGATCCCCAATAATACCAGGGCAGCAAATTCGCTGGATCTGTCCAGGTCCAAATCTCCGAACAATCTCAACAGGAGACCCAAACCCAAAACAGTTACTCCAAAGGAATAAAAAATATGTATGTAGTTTCTCCTGACTGCCATGTTCATCAAAAACTCCCCCTGCAAATATTTTTCGACAGAGGGAGAAAAGTTACCTCTTTTACGAAAGAGCGGCCAATAAAAAAACGCCCTGAAGGGCGCTTGAGAATCCAGAAGCCAGAATCCAGAATCCAGAATTGTGACAGCCTGCCTTAAAAGCGACCCTCAAGAGACCCCACAGCGACATGCAGTGAGGGGGAGGGGTTTTAGTCCAGGCGGATGTTCCGGAGGCTGTTATCTGGCTCTTGGCGACAGAGCCGTACGGACTGCCGAACCGGCTGCAG
>Ga0209347_1002522_pt1 | contig 23913 bp, 22 predicted proteins | sample AutmiccommuBRH23_FD_187382 | JGI IMG/M metagenome (GOLD analysis project Ga0209347, IMG submission 187382) | Deep subsurface microbial communities from Mt. Terri, Switzerland - Autotrophic microbial communities BRH/23 (SPAdes) (version 2) | ecosystem: Environmental > Aquatic > Deep subsurface >...
GGCTGGCGGCGGCCACCCGCCTGTCCTCCGGCGGCCTGGGCCGCCTGGCCACCCTGACCAGCGCCTGCCTGATTATGGTTATCGGATTTTTTACCCTCACAGGCTGATTTTATAGGTCTTAGGGATTAGGGGTTGGGGGTTGATAAGCCAATACAACCCTCTCCCGGCCGGCCAGGTCGGGAATTATTTGGGCCTCCCAGCCAGGTCCCAGTGCTTTGGTCAGGGGTTCCCCCTGGCCGGGGCCGATCTCCATTAAGAGGCTGCCGCCGGGACGCAGAATTTCCCGGGCCTGGGGGATCAGGCGGCGGTAGAGGTCCAGGCCGTCCGGACCCCCGTCCAGGGCCAGCCCGGGCTCGAAGTCTCTGACATCTGGCATCAGCCCGGGTATCTCGCCTGAGGGCACGTAGGGCAGGTTGGCTGCCACTAGGTCCGCTTTGAGGCCAGGCAAGTCCAGCAGCGGACCCAGCAGGTCCCCCGGCAAAAATCGCACCCTGTCGGCAACCCCTTGCCGGTGGGCGTTTTGCCCGGCCACCGCCAGCGCCTGCGCGGAGATGTCGGTGGCGTACACCCGGGCCTTTGGGCATAGCACCGCCAGCGAAACCGCCACGGCCCCGCTGCCGGTGCCCACATCGGCCAGCACCGGTCCCGGGCCAGGATCATTTCGGCCGCCCCGGCTGAGAATCTCCAGGGCCTTTTCCACCAGCAGCTCGGTTTCCTGCCTGGGGATAAGCACCGCCGGGCTGACCAGAAATTCCAGCCCCATAAACTCCCTGCGGCCTGTAATATAAGCCAGGGGCTCCCCGCCGGCCCTTCTCTCCACCAGCCGCCAGAACTCCTCCCCCAGCCCTGCGGGCAGCTCCTCCAGGCCATCCCTGTACAACTCCGCCCGGTCACGGCCGGTGCAGTGCCCCAGCAGCGCCTCGGCGTCGATCCTTCCCGCCCCCGGGCACCGCCCGGCCAAGTATGCTGTGGCCTTATTCAGCCACTGAGTAATGTTCATGTTTACCGCCTCCGCTAGTGGGCCAGGGGTTGGGGGTTGGGGGTAAAAAAGCTTTTCAAATTATAGTTTGGAGTTTTTGACCAATCCCCAATCCCTAACCCCTAATCCCCAACAAGGCCCTTTCCGGTCAAGCGGAAAGGGCCTTGTGCTAATCTTCCTGTCTTAATTTTTCAGCCTGGTCGGTGGTGACCAGGGCTTCGATGATCTCATCCAGTTCACCCAGCAGTATATACGGCAGGCGGTGGGAGGTCAGCCCGATGCGGTGGTCGGTTACCCTGTTCTGCGGGAAGTTGTAGGTCCTGATCCTCTCGCTGCGGTCCCCGCTGCCCACCTGGGACTTGCGGCTGCTGGCTATTTTATCTTTTTGCTCCTGCTCGGCCTTGTCCTTGATCCTGGCCCGCAGCACCCTCATGGCCCGGTCCTTGTTTTTGTGCTGGCTCTTCTCATCCTGGCAGGATACCACGATGCCGGTGGGCAGGTGAGTGATCCGCACCGCCGACTGGGTGGTGTTGACCGACTGGCCGCCGGGCCCGGTGGAGCAAAAAAGGTCAATCCTGATCTCATTGGGGTTGATTTCCACCTCCACCTCCTCGGCCTCGGGCAGCACCGCCACCGTAGAGGCCGAGGTGTGGATGCGCCCACCGGACTCGGTGCTGGGAACCCTTTGCACCCTATGCACGCCGCTTTCAAATTTGAGCTTGCTGTAAGCCCCCTTGCCCTCAATCATGAAGGTTATTTCCTTAAAACCACCCAGGTCGGTAAGGTTGGTGTTCATGATCTCGGCCTTCCAGCCCTGGCGCTCGGCATAGCGGCTGTACATGCGGTAAAGGTCGGCGGCAAAGAGGGCTGCCTCCTCACCCCCGGTGCCGGCCCGCACTTCCACCAGCACGTTTTTCTCGTCATTGGGGTCCCGGGGCAGCAGCAGCAGCTTCAGCCTTTTCTCCAGGCCCTCTTTTTTTTGATCCAGTTCCTCCAGCTCGGACTGGACCATCTCCCGGAAATCGGGATCCAGCCGGTCCTCCAGCATTTCCCGGGCCTCCTGGATGCCCTCCCGGGCTTTCTTGTATTCCCGGTAAACCCCCACCACCTCACTGAGATCAGCATGGGATTTAACCAGCTGCTGCCAGCGGGAGGTGTCGGCAATGACCCCGGGGTCGCTGATTTGTTTTTCCAGTTCCTCGTACCTATTTTCAAGGTTGGCCAGTTTATCTAACATTGACCTCCCCCTCACTCTCCTTTAAAACGGCTCCCATGGCTGAAATAGCAACCTCCACCTGGCTGTCGTCGGGCTCCCCGGTGGTCAGCGCCTGCAGCCAGCGGCCCGGCGTGATTAAGATCCGGCACAGGGCATTTTCAGCGTATTTGGCCGAAAGCTTCAGCGCCTCGTAAGAGATGCCGGCCAGCACCGGCAGCAGTAAAATCCGGGAGGTTATGCGCCACCAGAGCACCTGGTGCCCCAGGGAGGCAAAAAGAAAGATGCTCAAAACCAGCACGATGAGCAAGAAGCTGGTGCCGCAGCGCGGGTGAAAGGTGCTGAAGCGCTGCACCTTTTCCACCGTCAGTTCCTGGCCGGCCTCGTAGGCGTTGATCACCTTGTGCTCGGCCCCGTGGTACTGGAAGACCCTCTTAATGTCCTGCATGCGGCCGATGACGACCACGTAAAGCAGGAAGACGGCAATCCTGAAAAAGCCCTCCACCAGGTTCTGGGCAAAGCTGCCCTGAAATATACCCTTGGTCAAATGGGCGCCCCAGGTGGGAAGGATGACAAAGAGCACCACCGCCAAGCCAAAGGCCGCCCCTATGGTCAGGACGATCTCTGTCTTGCTGAGGTCCTCCTCCTCCCCCATGGCCTGGTTGGCCGAGAAGCTCAGGGCCTCGATGCCGATAACCAGGGATTCCACCAGGGCCACCACCCCCCGGATCAGGGGCCACTTCAGGAAGGGGTAGCGCTGGGTGATGGAACCTACTTCCTTGTGGTCCAACGCGATGCCCCCCTCGGGGAGCCGGACGGCAATAGCCCTGCTGTGCGGCCCGCGCATCATTACACCCTCGATCACTGCCTGGCCGCCGTATTGAAAGTTGTTAATCATAAAAAATCCTCCAGCGCAAAAGGTGAAGGAAACTAAATGGCAGAGCCGCGGCTCTGCCAAGTGATGCTATTTCAGGCCGTATTTTTTGCGGAACCTGTCAGCCCGGCCACCAAGTTCAACCGTCCGCTGAGACCCTGTATAAAAAGGATGGCACTTGTAACAGATTTCCACCTTCAGGTCTTTGCGGGTGGATCCTGTTTCAAAGGTCTCGCCACACACACAGGACACTTTTGCCGTCTGGTACTTGGGATGAATGTCTGCTTTCAACGGGTTCACCTCTTCCCCTATAGCGTTTATAGTTTTAAACCGCCGCAGCGGCTAAAAGACCCTTGCGGTTTACACCATAGAATTATACCACACCGGTTTTTTCCCTGCAAGGAATTAACCTTAAATAATTACCTTAATTACCTCACTGGCCGGCTGAAATTGCCCACCCGGAGCCCCGGCAAATCCTGCAGCGCCGCAATCAGCCCCTGAATGCCGATAGGCTCGCCCTGGGCCGGGGGCAGCCGGCTAAAGAGGAAATCAGGGTCGATGTTCAGATTTCGCAGCTGCACCAGCTTGACCCCGGTTTCCCGGATCAGTTGGTCCAGCGCTTCCACCTCCTCCTCCCGGTCGGTGAGCCCGGGGCAGACCAGCAGGTTCAGCGAGGTGAACACCCCGGCCCGGCCGGCGGCCCTGATGGATTGCCGCACATCGCCCAGGGTGTAGCCCCGGGGGCGGTGATAGAGATTGTAAACCTCTTCCCGGGCGCTGATCAGACTGACCCGGATGGAGTCCAGCCCGGCCTGGAAAAGTTCCTCCAGGCGGCCGGTGCTGCCGGCGTTGGTGTTCATATTGACCGTGCCCCGGCCTGTTTTGGCCCGGATCCTGATCAGCGCCTCCCGGATCAGATCCGAGGCCAAGGCCGGCTCCCCCTCGCAGCCCTGGCCAAAACTGACAATGGCCCCGCCGGCCGCCGCCAGGTGACCCAGGCTCAAATCAGCCACCTCGTCCACCGTGGGGGTGAAGTCTATCCTGGACTGGGGCGAAGGGCAGCACTCCGCCGGCTGCAGCGAGATGCAGCCCAGGCAGGCGGCGTTGCAGGAGGTGGAAACCGGTATCCCCGCCTCCCAGCGCCGGTAAAAAATATTCTGGGCGGTGAAGCAGCTGTACTCCAGGGCGCAGCGGGCCAGCTGGCGGACAATCCGGTTGCCGGGCAGCGCTGCCCGCAAGCCCTCCACCAGTCCGGGCAGTTCCGGAGTGTTGTAGTACCTGGGGTCCCAGCGGCGGGGCCGGTCGGTTTTTACCGCCGCCACCCGTATTTTCCCCCGCCCCCAGGCCACCGCTGCATAGCCCAGGAGGGGCAGGGGCCGGCCCTCCCCCGGCCTCCTGTAGGCCGGCCAGAGGGTCCTGGTGTACCCCTGGGGGAGAAGGGCGCCCACGGCATAGGCCGGGCTTTCCCTCCAGCACTCCTTTTCCAGGGACTTAAAAATGCCTTTCCCGGTTAACCCCACCGGCTGCCCGCCCGGCACCAGCACCAGGGAGGCGCCCGGCGGGAGGTCCATCATCTCTCCGGGCAGCGGCTCCACAAACCTGTCGCCGCTCCTCCCCACAGCCTTAAGTGAGGGGTGGTCATAAAAATTTCCGCCGGCGTCGGCGTAGATTAGTCTCATGGGTCAACCCTCCGTGTGTCAGGGATTGGGGGTTGGGGATTGGGGGATCAATACCAAATTGCACACAGAATAATATCATGGACCTATCTTAAATACAAGGCTAACCGCCCTGCGGGCAAAAAGAATCCAAGAGCATAGAAAACCTGCCGAAATCCAATCCGGCAGGCCTTCTGGAAGATATATTTGTGCATCGGCCCCGGGGGCCGTCCAAAAAGATCCGTATGCCAGGCGCGGCCAGGCTTCAAGCGGAGGCGTACCGGTGGTACGTCGGAGCGCGGAAGCCGCCGCCGCAACGCCGCAGGCGGACTTTTTGGTGCGGCCCCGTTAAGCGTAGATTCTGGTGAAGCAAAGCAGCGGATCATAGGGTGTGCCGTTGAGCTGCAGCTCCAGGTGCAGGTGGGGACCCCGGGAGTTGCCGGTGTTGCCCACCAGGGCGATGACCTCGCCCTTGCTCACCCACTCCCCTTCCCTGACCAGCAGCTTGGAGCTGTGGGCATAAAGGGTGCAGAGGCCGTCGCCGTGGTCGATAATCACGGTCAGTCCGTAGCCGCCCCTGGGGCCGGCAAAGGTTACCCGCCCGGCCATGGCCGCCCTGATCTGGGTGCCGTGGTCCGCCGCTATGTCAACCCCCTCGTGGAGCCTGCCCTCGCGCATGCCGAAGGGCGAGCTGATCCAGCCCACCACCGGCCAGTCCAGATCACCCACGGGCAGGCCCCGGGAGGCAGCACTGGTCGTCAAACTACCGGGTGATCCCGTATTCCGGGCAATTAACAGTTTTTGTCCCTCAATCACCAGGTCCTCGTTTTTGAGGCCGTTGGCCAGGGCAATCTCCTTGGCCGGGACGCCGAATTTGCGGGCGATGGCGGACAGTGTTTCACCGGCGGAGACCCTGTGCACCTGTATGCCGCAGGGCACCAGGAGCACCTGACCCTCCCGGATCAGGTCAAGGTCCCGCAGGCTGTTCATCTCCGCCAGTTCCGCAACCGGCACCCCCAGCCTGCCGGAGATGCTCAGCACGGTGTCTCCCCTGCCCACCACGTACTGCCCGGCGGAGCCCCCGCCGGCCGGGCGGACAGCCGGAGCCGACCCGCCGAGGTACGGGGTTTTCTCCTGAATCCACTCATCCGGGGTGGCCAGGGCCGATACCGCCAGTACACCGCTTAACATTACACCAATTACAGTTACTGCAACCGTTTTTTTCACGCTCTTACCATTGATGCTTTTCATCTGGAAAACCTCTGTTCACACCTCTTTTAATAGATAATAGGCAATCCGCTAACTATTATTGCCATTTTTCCCAGGTTTGAAACCTCCCCGGCCGGCGGGCCGGCGTGTGCGGCGCAAACAGAGGCAAGATAAAAGCCGCCCTGCCGGAATGGCCGGGCGGCCTTGTTCAATGGCCGGGTCATATCAGATGCTATTGCGGCGGGGCTCAACACCACGGAAGGACTGCATCAGGTCAAGGTTGGTCTTGTATTTCCTGATCCGGTCCAGGGTCATTTCCATGGCCTCCACCGAGGCCATGCCGGACACGGCCTTGCGGAAATGCCACATCCAGTCCAGCTCAAAATTGGTCAGCAGCAGTTCCTCCTTGCGGGTGCCGGACCGGACCACGTCGATGGCCGGAAAAATCCTGCGCTCGGCCAGGCGCCTGTCTAAGATCAGCTCCATGTTGCCGGTGCCCTTGAACTCTTCGAAAATCACATCGTCCATGCGGCTGCCGGTCTCCACCAGGGCTGTGGCCAAAATGGTCAGGCTGCCGCCCTCTTCCAGGTTGCGGGCGGCCCCGAAAAAGCGCTTGGGACGGTGCAGTGAGGCCGGGTCCACGCCTCCGCTAAGGGTCCGGCCGCTGGGCGAAACCACCAGGTTGTGCGCCCTGGCCAGCCGGGTGATGCTGTCCAGCAGTATCACCACATGGAAGCGGTGCTCCACCAGTCGCTTGGCCCTCTCCAGCACCATGTCGGCCACCTTGACGTGGTTTTCGGCCGGCTCGTCAAAGGTGGAGCTGACCACCTCGCCCTCCACCGACCGCTCGATGTCGGTGACCTCTTCGGGCCGCTCGTCAATAAGCAGCACGATAAGATAAATTTCGGGGTTATTGCTGGTTATGCTGTGGGCAATCTCCTTGAGCAGTATGGTCTTGCCGGCCTTGGGCGGGGCCACGATGAGCCCCCGCTGGCCCTTGCCGATGGGGGCGATGAGGTCGATAATGCGGGTGGAGCTGCGGTCAGGCCTGGTCTCCAGCCTGATCCTCTCATTGGGATACAGGGGTGTAAAGCCGTCAAAGTGAAGCCTTTCAGGTGATTTGTCGGGGTGCAGGCCGTTTACTCTTTCCACCCGGAGCAGGGCGTAATACCTTTCGTTTTCTTTGGGCCCACGCACCTGACCCTCCACCAGGTCACCGGTGCGCAGGTCAAACCTCCTGATCTGGGAGGCCGAGACGTAGATGTCGTCGTAGCTGGGCAGGTACTTGAAGGGCCTTAGAAAGCCGTAGCCCTCGTTGATTATCTCCAGCACCCCGCTGGCCATGATCAGCCCGGTCTGCTCGGTCTGCTTCTTGGTAATCTCAAAGACCAGCTCATTCTTGCGCAGCCGGGAATAGCCGGTAAGCTCCAGATCCCTGGCAATTTTGTATAGTTCCTGCATGGTTTTGTTTTCAAGATCAATTTGCGCCAAGTTCATCCCCCATTAATACTTCGGCCCGGAGGAGCCCGGCGGGCCGGATGGTTTATCAGTTAGCGGCGTTTTCAGTGGATTAACGCAGCCGGGGCCGGTGGCTTTTCACCGGGCGGGGTGGCTTCAGGCGGGCGGCCTTTTTTTTGCGGCGGCCGTCCAGAAGGGCCTTGGCCACGAAATAGGCTGCCACCCCGAAGACACAGGCGTTGATCAGCGCCCCCAGCAAAAAGGGCTGTCCCAGTTCCTTAATCCACTGCATCCAGGCTGAAAACTCCAGCAGGGCAACCTGCCTGTTCATGCCCTGCGGGGGCCCCCCGCCCAGCAAGGCTTTGCCTACATAATAATCCAGGGTAAAAAAGAAGGGAACCGCCCATTTGAAGAAGATCACGGTCAGCACCGCGGCGGCGGCGTTGACCCTGATCAGTTTGGCCAGTATAAAAGAAATGGGAATGCTTACGAAGGGCAGGGGAAGAAAATCAAGGGCAATGCCCAAGGCCACGCCCTGGGCGATCTTCTTCGGAGAATCAGGCAGCTCCATGACCTCTGCGTAGCTTTTTTTAAGCCGCCCGATAAACGATCTTAACAGTCTTATCAACAATTTGCAGTCCCCTTGTGTGGTAAAGAGCCCGGCAGGATCTGATTTTTTCAGGGCTTTCCGCCCGGAACCTTTTCCCAGTCAGCCAGGAACCTCTTGATGCCGATATCGGTCAGGGGGTGATCCAGCATCTGCCTGATCACCTTGTAAGGAATGGTGGCGATATCACAGCCGGCCAGGGCCGCCTGGGTAACGTGCACCGGATGGCGGATGCTGGCGGCGATAACCTCGGTCTCCAGCCCGTAATTGTTAAAAATGTCCATAATGGTCTTGATCAGTTCCATGCCGTCGTAGCCCACATCATCCAGCCGGCCCACGAAGGGGCTGACGTAGGAGGCCCCGGCCAGGGCGGCCAGCAAGGCCTGGTTGGCCGAAAAAACCAGTGTGACGTTGGTCTTAATCCCTTTGCCGGCCAGCACCCTTACGGCCTTCAAACCCTCGGCGTTCATGGGTATCTTGACCACAATGTTGGGGTGGATGGAGGCCAGCTGCCCGGCCTCGGCAATCATCTCCGCCGCCGTGGTGCTTACGGCTTCGGCGCTGACCGGACCGTCCACGATGGCCGTAATCTCCCTGACCACCTGGGCGAAGTCCCTGCCTTCCCTGGCAATCAGCGAGGGGTTGGTGGTTACTCCGCTGATTACCCCCAGATCGTAGGCCGACCGAACCTCGTCTATGTTGGCGGAATCGATAAATAGCTTGATGGCCTTTCCCTCCTGTCGGAATCCAGAATCCAGACATCCATACCACATAAATGTGACACCATCAAACAATGAAATTTGGGGCCGGGGGTGCGGTTTTCAGTCCGGGCTCAGTCCTTCGGTTGAAGCAGCTCTAAGCTCGTCACTTAAGGTCTGCCGACCGCCTGCGTACGTGCGTCCATGCACTACTCGGCTGCGGCTGCATCCTGCAGCCGCTCGACATCCCGTACGTTCCGTCGCTAAGAGCCGCTAACAACCTGCGGAAAGTCGCTCCGTCCTGAAAGGTCCTCCCCCCTCGTACACTTCGTCAATGTATTTTCAGGTCAGAAGTCAGAATCCAGAAGTCTTCTGTACATTCCTCTCCTGTCTCCTGTCTCCTGTCTCCTGTCTCCTCATTCTACGCTTTGCCCGCGCTGCCAAAGATCCTGATCTTCTCCCTGATTATTTCCTTGGCGGCGTCCCTGGCCGGTCCCAGTATCTTGCGGGGGTCTATTTCATCGGGGTTCCCCCCCACCACTTTCCTGGCCGCCTCCACAAAGGCCTCCCGGATGTTGGTGTCGATGTTGACCTTACGCACCCCGATGCCGATGGCCTCCTTGATGGCCTCGTCGGGAACCCCGGAGGAGCCGTGCAGCACAATGGGTATCTTGACCAGGGAGCGCACTTTTTTCAGACGCTCAAAATCCAGCCTGGGCTCTCCCTTGTACCTGCCGTGGGCGGTGCCGATGGCTATGGCCAAAGACCCCACACCGGTTTTTTCGGCAAAATACCTGGCCTCTTCGGGATCGGTAAGCATGGCCTCCCGCTCCGACACCGTGATGTCGTCCTCGGTGCCCCCGATCTTGCCCAGTTCGGCCTCCACCGAGATGCCCAGGGGGTAGGCGCACTCGATCACCTTGCGGGTGATGGCGATATTCTCTTCCAGGGGCTTCTTGGACCCGTCGATCATCACCGAGCTGAACCCGGCCCTGATGCACCACATGATCTGGTCGAAACCGGTGCCGTGGTCAAGGTGCAGCGCCACCGGAACCTTGACCTGACCGGCGGCTTCCCTGGCCATGGCCACAATGAAGCCGATGCCGGCATATTTTATGGCCCCCTGGCTGGCCTGCATAATCACCGGGGCCTTCTCCTCTTCAGCCGCCTGGACGATGGCCTGGACGATCTCCATGTTGTTGCAGTTGAAAGCGCCCACCGCGTAGCCGCCGGCTTCGGCCTCCTTGAGCAGTACATCCACTGGCACAAAAGACATACTTTACCCCCCTCTGAAAATACTTATACTGAAAGTCTGATTCTGTCGGAATACAGGAGTCAGGAGACAGAATTTGCCCCTGCCCGCCTTTCCCGTCCCTCTGATTCTGATCAGCTTTGACATTGCGGCTGAACATAGGCAATTTAGAATAGAATGCGAAAATGGAAGGAAAGCATAACCTTATGCTTAACCAACTCATACTCATAAAACAGATTAAACCAGTTAATCTCCTGTCTCCTGTCTCCTGACCCAAGAGTAGTGCCCTCAAGACTTATTATTTCTTCCCCGGCCGGAGTTTTTTTTGATTTTGCCGGTTCTGGCCAGGCTGTCCAGGTACTCAAAACCGTTTTTGGCCAGCTCTATCTCGTCCACCTGCTGTATTACCTGCAGGTCGTCGTCGGTCTCGGCGTAAATTATGTTCAGGCTGTCGCACTTGGGACAGTGCAACTCCAGCCGGTCCGGGAAAATATCCACCCCGATCTGGCGATTGCCGCACTGGCAGTGCAGGGTACCCTTCTCGGCTATGTTTTGCAGGCAGCTGAGGGCCTCGTACATGATCTTGCTGTTGTGAAAGTACTCGTCACGGCCGAATTCATTGACCAGCGTCTCCAGTTCCTTTTCCCGCCCCGACACCACTTCCCTGACCGCGTCCTCCCGGCCGATGTGGCCCAGCTCAAGCCCGCTGTCCGGGCAATAAAGGTCGGTCACCCCGGCCAAAGCCCAAATCCTCCTGCCGCCAAGCACCTCCCGGTGGCTCCGGTCACAGTAAACACAGGCCACTTTGACCCGGTACCGGGAATGGTCCCTGGTGCTGATGGTAAATTTAACCGCCCCGCATGAACACCTGATCTCCAGTTCCCGACCCAGGCCAATGGCAAAGCGCCGGAGCCTGTGGTACTCCAGTTTGCCACATTCCGGACAGCGCATGGCCAGAACTTTCTCAGTCTCAACGGGCAACGGTTAAACCTCCTTTTGCTGATTATCACCCGGGCGCCTTAAAGGTATTCATTCGCCGCCGGCAAATAAATTCCTGTATTCTTTTTTTCAACCTATTTCCTTTATCATGCCCTTGCGGTGGCCCACATCCACCAGCAGGGCCTTGACCAGAAGCCTTATCTCATGCAGGTCGAAAGGCTTGATGATGTAATGCTTGACTCCATATTTTTTGGCGGTTTCCACCACTTCCAGATCGCCATAGGCCGTCATCATTAAAACGGGCACCTCCGGGTCTGTTTTGCGCAGCTCCCTCAGTGTCTCCAGACCGTTCATACCCGGCATTTTTATATCTAATAGGATCATATCCGGCATCTCCAGGGAAACCATGCTGAGGGCCTCCTCACCCCCGGAAGCCATCTTGACCTGATAGCCTTCATCGCTGAAGGCCTCGTAAAGGAGCCGGCGAACACCCTGCTGGTCGTCAACAATAAGCAGGCTGTAATTACTTGCAGTCATTTCACTCCCCCTCTCAAGTCTTTAATTCGCCGGACTGGATAATAATTCCTTTTTGCCGTCGCCGCCAATCTATCTTTTTCTAAAAACCCATCCCGCCAAAATGCTGCCAGAATGAGCCCATCCGGGCAGCCAGGACGATCAGCAGGACCAGCAGCAAGATCATTAGAGCCACCGCCGTTACGGGCGGCGCCAGGGCCACCAGAACCGCCCTGCCGGTGGAGAGACCCTGGGTCTCTCTAATCCCCAGTATAACCAGCACCGCCCCCCAGGTTATCACGGCCAGCCAGATCAAAATCCCCAGGGGCCCGGACAGCGCCCCGGAGCCCCCCATTACCAGGATTAGCACCTGCAGGGGCAGGGCCGGAAGCGCCGGAAGCGAGGCCAGTCCGGTGGCGGCCAGGACCCCCGCCGACTTCCCGCGGCCCCCGGCCAGTTCGGCCAGCAAATACAAAATACCGCTGTAAACAAACCATTTTAGATATTCATAGACCAGGGCGGCCAGCGCCGCCAACGGGGCCAGGGACCTGACCAGCCCGGCCGGCCCCCTCCCCCCGCCCGGCAGTCCCCAAAAGGCCAAACCGCTGGAAGAGTTCCAGCTCAACCATAAAACCGCCGCCGTCAGCACCTTGACCAGTGAAAAAAGCAGGGTGATTTTCCCCAGCGGGGGGGCCGGCGCGATCCTCCTGAAGGTCCTCACCGGTTCAAAGAGCACCCCGTAGATAAGTTCCAGCAATCCCGGATCCGGGGGGGCTTCTATACTTTCATTATCCATAATCAGGCAAATTCCTCCCTTTGTCGAATCATTATTCTACTGAGTATCGTCAGTTCCCGGCCGGGGGGCTAATCAGCAGCACCCCGGCCTGCCCCCCGGGGGTTGAAAGATCGAACCTGACCGGGCCGATGGAGCTTTCCAGATCCTCCAGCAGCTGCCACCACTGTCTTTTTTGCTCCAGGCTGACCAGCCCGGGGTCCCGGCCCAGGCCGGAAATCTCACCGGCCAGGCTGACGGCGTCATAAAAACCGCCCAACCGGTCCGCCAGCCCGGTGTTGACCGCTTGGCGGCCGGTGATCACCCGGCCGTTCAACTGCCGGATGGCCTCCGGGCTAAGTTTGCGGTTGCCGGCCACGGTATCAATGAACTGCTGGTAGATGTCGTCCACCATGGACTGGAATATATTTGCCTCCTCAGCGGAAACCGGCCTGCTTGATGATCCCATGTCTTTGTAAGACCCGCTCTTGAAGGTCCGGCCTTCGATACCCAGCTTGTCGTACAGCCCCCGGTAGTTGTTGGTCTCCATAATTACCCCGATGCTGCCGGTGATGGTCCCAGGGTTGGCCACGATGCTGTCCGCGGAGGAGGCAATCCAGTACGCCCCCGAGGCGGCCACGTCACCCATGGAGGCAACCACCTTGACTCCCTGTTTCTTCAGCCTGACCACCTCGTCGCTTATCTCCTGGGCGGCGGCGGGGGTGCCCCCGGGGCTATTAATCCGTAAAACCACGGCCTTGATCCTGGGGTTTTTGGCCACCTGGCGCAACTGGGCCGTGATGGTCTGGGACCCGGCCAGGGCACCTCCAAACAGGCTGCCGGAGGAACGGCCGGTGACAATCATGCCGTTTATTTCGATGACCCCCACCGCCGGCCTGTTGGCGGCATAAATGGAGTCCCCCTCCCCCCCGGCCGGGGCCAGGGCGCCTACCAGCAGCACCGCTGCCAGGGACAGTACACCGGCGGCCAGAACCACAGCCGCAATTATTTTTTTCCTGGTCAAATGCTCAACCTCCCCCGCCATAGTCTTTGTCCCGGCCACCCGGGCAATGCAAAAAAAAACCCAACAGCAGCTGTCAGGTCAAATTGCCGTATTTTGGCTTATTGTTCCTGCTTTATTTCCCGGTAGCGCACCGCAGCCCCGATGAAATCCCGAAACAGCGGGTGGGGGCGGTTTGGCCTGGATTTAAATTCGGGATGGAACTGCGTGGCCACAAACCATGGATGGCCGGTCAGTTCGATAATTTCCACCAGATAGCCGTCCGGCAGCGTGCCGCTGATAATCAGCCCGCGGTCGTAAAGTTGCTGGCGGTATTGGTTGTTCAATTCGTAGCGGTGCCTGTGCCTCTCGTTGATGATTTCCCCCCCGTAAGCCCGGTGGGCGTTGGTCCCGGGCGCCAGCCTGCAGGGGTACTGCCCCAGCCTCATGGTGCCGCCCATCTGGTCAAGCTCCTTCTGCTCCGGGAGCAAATCAATGACTGGGTAAGGTGTCCGCTGGTCGAACTCCGAGCTGTTGGCCCCGGCCCAGCCCATAGTGCTGCGGGCGAACTCCACCACCGCCAGCTGCATGCCCAGGCAAATGCCCAAGTAGGGTATTTTGCCTGTCCTGGCATAGCCGATGGCGTTTATCTTGCCCTCTATGCCCCGGTCGCCGAAGCCGCCGGGAACCAAAACCCCGTCCACTTCACTGAGGTACTGGCCGGCCGGGTCCTTTTCCAGGTCCTCGGAGTTGATCCAGCGAATCTGCACCGACACCCCATGATACAGTCCGGCGTGCCTCAGGGCCTCGGCCACGCTTAAATAAGCGTCGGGCAGGGCCACGTACTTGCCCACCAGGCCGATGACCACCATCCCGGTGAGATTTTTCATGCGCCCCACCATGCCCCGCCAATCCTCCAGCTCGGGCAGGCCGCAGACCAGCCCCAGGCGCTGCACCACTTTCTCGTCCAGCCCCTCCTCTTCCAGCATCAGGGGAACCTCATAAATTGAGGACGCGTCAACGGCCTGGATTACCGCATCCTTGTCGATGTCGCAAAACAGAGCCAGCTTTTCTTCCAACTCCCGGGAAAAACGCTTCTCGGTGCGGCAGACAATGACGTCGGGCTGAATGCCGATGCTGCGCAGCTCCTTGACGCTGTGCTGGGTGGGTTTGGTCTTCAGCTCATTGGCCACCCTCAGGTAGGGCACCAGGGTAACGTGAATGTACATCACGTTTTCCCGGCCCAGGTCGGTCCTCAACTGCCTGATGGCCTCCAGAAAGGGCAGTGACTCGATGTCACCCACCGTGCCCCCAATCTCGGTGATGACCACCTCGGCCCCGGTCTCCTGGGCGTGGCGCACCACTCTTTCCTTGATTTCATTGGTCACGTGCGGTATGACCTGGACGGTGGCGCCCAGGTAGTCCCCCCTGCGCTCCTTGCTAATCACCGACCAATAAATGCCGCCGGTGGTGACATTGCTGTTGCGGCTCAGATTAACGTCGGTAAACCTTTCGTAGTGCCCCAGGTCCAGGTCGGTCTCGGCCCCGTCTTCGGTGACGAAAACCTCACCGTGCTGATAGGGGCTCATGGTGCCCGGGTCAATGTTGATATAAGGGTCCAGTTTCTGTATGGCAACCTTGACGCCACGGCTTTTCAGCAGGCGCCCCAGGGAAGCTGCGGTGATGCCTTTACCCAAAGATGAAACCACTCCGCCGGTGACAAAAACAAACTTCGCCATGCAAGCCTCCTGTATCTGGAAAAAAAATATTCGATTACCTCTCCTATTCTATCTGCCTGGAAAGGGGCATGTCAATCCAGGAATCAGGAAACGATTCCAAATTCCCAATTCCTACTTGCCGCCCATACCCAGCTTGACGGCGGCGGCATAACCCAAAAAAAGCCCCACAATCCCGGCCAGCCCGGCCAGGGTGGGAGGCGCCGGCACCGGCAGCTTGACGGCGGCGAAAAGCACCCCCACCGCCGCCCCGGTGGCCAGGGAAAACACAATTTCTTTCATTGGCTTTGTACCCCTTCTTTTTAGTCAGCTGTAAGCCATAAGCTGTAAGCTGTAAGCTACGGCGGATGGCATTTGCCAGGCGGCAAATGCCTGCTGCAAACCTTACTCCCATCACCGATTAGGATTGCCCTGACAAAAAAGGCTTATAGCCTACAGCTTATCGCTAATAGCTTTTTGTTACATTTTTTCGGGGGCTGATAGTCCCAGCAATTTTAGTCCGTTGCGCAGCACGATCCTGGTGGCTCCCACCAGCACCAGCCGGGCGGCGGTGATTTCCGGGCTGTCGGTGATCACCCGCTGGGCGTTGTAAAAGCTGTGCAGCAGCCCCGCCAGCTCGTGCAGGTAGCGGGCCATCCGGTGCGGGGCCAGGTCCTTGGCCGAGGCCGCCACTTCCTCGGGAAAATCAGCCAGCTTGCGTACCAGCAGCAGCTCGGGCTCTTCCCCCAGCAGGGAAAGGTCCACCCGGCCGGGGTCGGGGACCTGCCCCCCCTGCTCCTCCAGCTGCCTGAAAATGCTGGAGATCCGGGCATGGGCGTACTGAATGTAGAAAACAGGGTTCTCGTTGGTCCTGGACCTGGCCAGATCCAGATCAAATTCCAGGTGGCTGTCCGGGCTGCGCATGACAAAGAAGTATCTGGCCGCGTCCCGGCCAACGTCCTCCATCAGCTCCTCCAGGGTAACAAACTGCCCGGTGCGCTTGCTCATGCGGACGATTTCACCGTCTTTGTAAAGCCTGACCAGCTGCATGATGACCACCTGCAGGGAATCAGGGTCGTGCCCCAGGGCGGCCACCGCCCCCTTCATCCTGGGCACGTGCCCGTGGTGGTCGGCCCCCCAGACGTTGATCAGCCAGTCGAAGCCCCGGTCGTACTTGTCCATGTGGTAGGCTATATCGGCGGCGAAATAGGTGGGCACGCCATTGCTGCGCACCAGCACCTCGTCCTTCTCCACCCCGAAGGATGAAGCCTTAAACCAGACCGCCTCCTCGTGATCGTAAAGGTGCCCCCGGCTACGCAGCCGTTCGATGGCCTCCCGGACCGCCCCGGACTGGTGCAGGGCCTGCTCGGAAAACCAGACGTCGTAATGCACCCCGAACTCCTCCAGGGTGGACCTGATGGCACCGATCTTCTCTCTTAGGGCATAGTCCACCAATACCTGCCTTCTTTCCCCGGACGGCCTGTCCAGGTACCTGTCCCCGTACTTGTCCACGAAGCCCCGCATGGTGTCTATAATATCCTGGCCGTGGTAGCCCTCCTCGGGCACCTCGGCCTTTCTCCCCAGCAGCTGCAGGTAGCGCGCCTCCAGGGAGCTCCCAAAGTGATCGATCTGGTTGCCGGCGTCATTGATGTAATACTCCCTGCACACCTGGTAGCCGGCAAAGTCCAGCAGTGAGGCCACACTGTCCCCCAGGGCCGCCCCCCGGGCGTTGCCCATGTGCAAAAGCCCGGTGGGGTTGGCGCTGACGAACTCCACCTGTACCTTTTTGCCTCCGCCCAGATCCACCCGGCCGTAATCACCGTCCAGATCCATAATCAGACGCAGCTCCGGATAAGCCCAGTCCCGTCTGAGATAAAAATTAATAAAACCGGGGCCGGCCACCTCAACCCTCTCCACCGACGAATCTTTAAGCTCAAGCTCACTCACCAGGGCCTCGGCTATCTTCCTCGGGGCGCTGCGGGCCGGCTTGGCCAAAAGCATGGCCAGGTTTGTGGCAAAGTCCCCATGGTCCTTCTCCCGGGGCACCTCCACCACCAATTCCGGCAGATCCACCGGGGGCAGCAGCCCCTTCCGGACAGCCGCCCCCAGGGCGTCCTTCAGCATTCCGGCAATGGCCCGGCGCGTCTTTTCAACTGTTCCACTGGTTCCACTCATTGCAGCAAGATGCCTCCCCAAAAAAATGTCAGCCGTAGGCCTTTAGCCGTCAGCTGAAAAGTGTAGCCATTGATCTTTAATCCTGTTTATTATACTCTTTTTTTACCATATCCAAAAGGTGCCAGAGGTAATTTGGTGAATGAAGGGTTTACGGTCGGGAATTGGGAATTAGTAATTTAGTAATTAATTAGGGGGCTTAAGATGAGTAAAATTCAGATCACTTTTCTGGGCAGCGGTGACAACTTCGGCAGCGGGGGCAGGTTTCAGTCCTGCATCCTGGTCAGGGGCTCCAAAACCAGGTTTCTGGTGGACTGTGGGGCCTCATCACTGATTGCCATGCGCCGCTTCGGCATCGACCCCGGTGAAATCGACCTGATTCTGCTGTCCCACCTGCACGGCGACCACTTCGGCGGCATCCCCTTCTACATACTGGACGCCCAGTTGGTCAGCAAACGCACCCGGCCCCTGGTCATCGCCGGCCCCCCGGAGACCCGGGAAAGGATCACCCAGGCCATGGAGGTGATGTATCCGGGTTCCTCCAGGGTGCGGCAGAAATTCTCCCTAGATATTATCGGCATGGAGCCGGGCCATACCCAGCTATTCCATGAAATACAGGTCACACCCTACCCGGTCCGGCACCACAGCGGCGACACACCCCTGGCGCTGAGGATCCAGTGCGGGGGGAAGACCATCGCCTACTCCGGAGACACCGAATGGACCGAGTCGCTGATCCCGGCCGCCCGGGAGGCCGACCTGTTCATCGCCGAGTGCTATTATTATGAGAAGAAAATACCTTACCACCTGGACTTTCAGACATTATGGTCAAACCTGGACCAAATCCGGCCCAAAAGAACCATCATCACCCACCTGAGCGGGGATATGCTGGGCCGTCTGGACACCCTCCCCTGCGAGTACGCCGAGGACGGCAGGTTGATTGAGCTTTAATGTATTTTCAAGGTAGACTATTAGACCTATGCTCTCAAAAAAAGAGCCGGGTCAATCTCCCCCGGCTCTTTTCAGGTTTTTTGTCAACATTTAAGAGTTAAAGCACAGATCTAATCCCTAACCCCTAATCCCTAACCCCAAATTGTACCCTGCCTGGAAGGCGGCGCGGTTGACCTCCAGGAATTTGGCCGGGACTTTGGCCTCCAGGGCCTCCAGCCACTTTTCCAGGGGGAAGGGCAGGCGCCGGGCCAGCAGCCCCACCAGCACCACGTTGGCCGCCTTGATATTGCCGCACTGCCTGGCAATGCCCACGGCGTCCACCACCATGGCCCCGGCTATCCTGGATTTGATATAGCCTGCGATGTCCTCCGGGTATTGGGCCAGGCCGGCCAGCACCGGCACCGGGTAAATAGCCTGGTCGTTGACGATGACTGCCCCGCCGGGCTTCAGGTGGCTCAGCCAGCGAAGCCCCTCCAGCTTTTCAAAGGCCAGGACGGCGTCGGCGCCGCCCTCCTCAATGAGGGGTGAATAGACCTTTTCCCCCATCCTTACCTGGGTCACCACGCTGCCGCCCCTCTGGGCCATGCCGTGTATTTCCGATACCTTGATGTCGTACCCCGCCGCCTCGCCGACGTGGGCCAGGATCCGGCTGGCCAGGATGGTCCCCTGGCCGCCCACCCCCACCAGAAGCACATCTATGGGTTTAAGCACCGGTACCGCCTCCTTCCGCCACCAAAGCGCCGAACTTGCATACCTGCACGCAAAGGCCGCAGCCGATGCAGGCCACCGGGTCCACCGAACACTTCTTGTCCATCACCGAGATGGCCGGGCAGCTAAGCTTAAGACAGGTTTTGCAGCCGGTGCAGGTTTCCTGATCCACCGTCACCGGAGGGCCGGACTGCTTTTCAATCAACACACAGGGCCGGCGGGCTATAATCACTGATGGGCCGGGAGCGGCCACCTCCTCCCGGACGGCCTCCTCCACCTCGCTGAGCTTTAACGGGTCCACCATCCTTACCCGCTTGACCCCCAGGGACCCGACCAGTCCTTCCAGGTCCACCGCCGGGGCCTCCCGGCCCATCAAGGTGCGGCCGGTGGCCGGGTGTTCCTGGTGGCCGGTCATGGCGGTGGTGCCGTTATCCAGGATCAGCACCGTAGTGTTGCCATGGTTGTAAACCACGTCCAGAAGGCTGGTGATGCCGGAGTGCAGGAAGGTGGAGTCCCCGATGACGGCCACCGTCCGCCCCCGCAGGTCCGGGGCCGCCCGGTCGATGCCGTGGGACATGCTGATGCTGGCCCCCATGCAGACGCAGCTGTCGATCCCCTCCAGGGGGGCCAGCCCGCCCAGGGTGTAGCAGCCTATATCCCCGGTCACCACCAGCTTGAGCTTGCGCAGGGTGTAGAAAACCCCCCGGTGGGGGCACCCGGCGCAGAGCACCGGCGGCCTCACCGGCACCGGGGGCAGGTCCTCAAAGCGCTGAACCGGCGCCGCCTCTTCCTCCGGGATCAGCCCGGCGGCCATAAATCCACGCCTGACCACGGCGGCGCTGAACTCGCCGCTGTCCGGGAATATATCTTTGCCGCTGACCTGAAGGCCCAGCCCCCGGATAAATTCTTCCAGGTAGGGGTCCAGCTCCTCCACCACAATCAGCCTTTCCACCCCGGCAGCGAACTTTTTAATTAGTTGGGCCGGCAGGGGATAGGTCAGGCCAAGCTTGAGCAGCGAGGCCCCGGGAAAGGTTTCCTGCACGTACTGGTAGCTGACGCCGCTGGTGATTACCCCCACCTTGGGGTCCCCCGGGACGATAAAATTAACCGGTGTCTCTTCGGCATAGGCGGTCAGCCTTTGCAGCCTTTCGCCCAGGGACCGCCGGCGCAGCCTGCCAAAGGCCGGCACCATCAGCCACTTTTTGGCGTCCTTGCGGTACTCCCTGACCGGGCGGGGGGAGTGGTCCTTCAGTTCCACAAAGCCCTGGGAGTGAGCCACCCTGGTGGTGATGCGCAGCATCACCGGGAGGTCGAACTCCTCGCTGAGATCCAGGGCCAGCCCCACCATGTCCCTGGCCTCGGCGCTGTCCGAGGGCTCCAGCATGGGAATGCGGGCAAATTTGGCATAGTTGCGGTTGTCCTGCTCGTTCTGGGAGCTGTGCATGCCGGGGTCGTCGGCCGAAACCAGCACCAGCCCGCCGTTGACTCCGGTATAGACCGCCGTCAGCAGGGGATCGGCGGCCACGTTGACACCCACGTGCTTCATGGTCACCAGGGAGCGGGCCCCGGCCATGGAAGCCCCAATGCCCACCTCCAGGGCAACCTTCTCATTGGGCGCCCACTCGGCGTAAATACCCTGATAGCGGCTGAAATTCTCCAGTATCTCTGTGCTGGGCGTGCCGGGATAGCCGGCGGCTACGGTCACACCGCTCTCGAAGGCCCCCCTGGCGATGGCCACATTGCCGGTCATAAGTTCTTTCAAAAGCCTCACCACCTTTTATGGTCATAAAACAATATCCCTAACATTATACATCATTGGCGCTGCCGCCATAAGATGACAAATTTTGGTCCGGGGCCGTCACTGTTGGGATTTAAAAAAGCGGGCACCCGGCCGGCGGCCAAATGCCCAGCAATTAAACCCGCTTATAGCTTACCGTTTATTGCTTGCCGCTATTTAGGCCGGTCGTCGATAATCCTCTTGGCCTTGCCCTGACTGCGCTCGATGGAAAAAGGCTCCATGATCCTGACCTTGGCCCCTATGGAGAGCACATTGTGCAGCCGGGTCCTGATCCTTTCCTCCAGGGCCTCCAGGTCCCGCCAGCTGCCGGTGAAGGCCTGCTCGGTGAGCTCCACCCGAACTTCCAGGACATCCAGGTAGCCCTTCTTGGTGATTACAATCTGGTAGTGGGGGGCGATGCCCTCCATCTCCATCAGCACGCTTTCAATCTGGGAGGGGAACACGTTAACCCCGGAGATAATCAGCATGTCGTCGGTCCTGCCGGTGACCTTGCGCATCCTGGCCGTGGTCCGGCCGCAGGAGCAGGCCTGGTAGTTCAGCACCGACAAGTCCTTGGTGCGATACCGGACCACGGGAAAGGCCTCCTTGGTCAGGGTGGTAATCACCAGCTCGCCTTCCTCGCCGGGGCCTTTGGTATTTCCGGTCTCGGGGTCGATGACCTCCACCAGGAAGTGGTCCTCACTGATATGCATGCCCAGGGCTTCTATACACTCACCGGATACCCCGGGGCCCATAACCTCACTGAGCCCGTAGTTGTCGGTGGCCTTTATCCCCCAGGCCCTCTCCAGCTCTGCACGCATGCTTTCGGACCAGGCCTCGGCGCCAAAAAGCCCCACCCGGAGCTTCAGGTCCCCGGGGCCAATGCCCATCCTGGCGGCAACCTCGGCCAAGTGCAGGGCATAGGAAGGGGTACCCACCAGAACGGTGGTGCCGAAGTCCTTCATCAGCATAATCTGCTTCTCGGTGTTGCCCACCGAAGAGGGAACAATGGTCACCCCGGCCTTCTCCAGCCCGTAGTGCAGACCGAAGGCCCCGGTAAACAGCCCGTAGCCGAAGGTGATCTGGGCCACGTCCTCGTCGGTGACCCCGGCCAGGCTCGCTACCCGGGCTATTAGTTCGGCCCAGGTGCCCAAGTCCTTTTTGGTGTAACCCACCACTATGGGCTTCCCCGTGGTGCCGGAGGAGGCGTGCAGCCTGACCACCTCCTTCATGGGCACGGCAAAAAGTCCGTACGGGTAATTATCCCGCAGGGCCAGCTTGGTGGTGAAGGGAAAACTGCCGATGTCCTCCAGTGACCTCAGATCGGCCGGGTGGACGCCATGCCGGTCAAACAGCTCACGGTAAAAGGGAACCCGCCGGTAAACCCTCTCCAGGGTCTCCTTAAGCCTGACCAGCTGCAGTTCTCTCAGCTTTTCCCGATCCATGCACTCGTGCCTGGGGTCCCAAATCATATGCTTTCTCCCCTTGCTTTAAAATCTGGAAGTAGGAAAAAAAAATAACTGCCGCAATATCTGTGGCGCCGCAGGCGGGGGCCGGCAACCGGGGCTCCCGCCTGCTCTTCCCCGGGAAGAACCCATTCACCTTACGGCCTTACCCATGCCGGCACACCTTCGGTACACCGGCACGGCCACAAATGAAACAGCAGTAATTGCCTGGCTGACATTTCCTTCCGTCCTTCCATGCTACAGGTATTTTATTCCGCAGGGCGGGCAAACCTCCCACTCCCGTTGCATCCTCTGCCACCTGATCTATTTCTATACAGATTTGAGGTAATCCTTCTCGACCTTAGATGTTTTTACTCACAGATTGACCACCGTTTTGACCCGCACACCATGACGGCTTACAAACCTGGCCATTCTCCGGAAGGCCTCGGCCAGGTCCTCCACCGAGGCGGCGTAGGAGCAGCGCACAAATCCACTGCCGCTGGGCCCGAAGGCATTGCCGGGGATTACCGCCACCTTTTCCTCCTTCAAAAGCCCTCCGGCGAACTCCTCCGAGGAAAGACCGGTAGCGCTGATCTCGGGGAAGGCGTAAAAGGCCCCGCCCGGCTCGAAGCAGGGCAGACCCATCTCCTTGAAGGCTTGCAGTACCAAGTGGCGGCGGCGGTTATACTGCTGAACCATTTTTTGCATGCCTTCCCTGCCGTTTCTGAGGGCCTCCAGGGCGGCCATCTGGGCTGTGATGGGAGTGCAGAGCATGCTGTACTGGTGAATCTTGTTCATGGCCGCGATGAAGTCCGGGTTGCCGGCGGCGTAGCCGATGCGCCAGCCGGTCATGGCATAGGCCTTGGAAAACCCGTTCAGGAGCACCGTGCGGTCGCGCATGCCCGGCAGGGAGGAAAAGCAGGTGTGAGTGCCGGTATAGGTCAGGCGGTCGTAAATCTCATCCGAAATCACCACCAGGTCGTGAGCCCTGACCACCTCGGCGATCTCCAGCACATCCCGGCGCCTTAAAACCGCACCGGTGGGATTGTTGGGGTAACAGATCAAGAGTATCCTGGTGCGGGGGGTAATGGCCCTTTCGATGCTCTCCGCGGTCAGTCTGAAGTCCTCCTCCACGCTGGTGGCCACCGGCACCGGCACACCGCCGGCCAGAGCCACCGAAGGGGCATAGGACACATAGGAGGGCTCCGGAAAGATCACCTCGTCCCCCGGGCAAACCAGCGCCCGCATGGCCAGGTCCAGCCCCTCGCTGACCCCCACCGTGACCAGCAGCTCCCCGCGGGCATCATAGGTCACCCCGTAGGTGTGGTCCAGGTCCCGTGCTATTTCCTCCCTCAACTCCAGCAGCCCCTGATTGGAGGTGTACATGGTATAGCCCTTTTCCAGGGAATAAATGCAGGCCTCCCTGATGTGCCAGGGGGTGACGAAATCCGGCTCGCCCACCCCCAGGGAGATAACCCCTTTCATCTCGGCGGCCAGGTCAAAAAATTTCCGGATGCCCGAGGGCGGAAGCCCTCTAACCACCGGGTTGATCCTCTGGGACCAGTCGGTTTGTTTAATCACGGCGAGACCACCAGCCTTCTGTCTTCTTCATCATCCTCGACAATTACCCCGTCCTGCTTATATGTTTTCAGTACAAAATGGGTCGTGGTGCTGACCACGCCCTCAATGGTGGCCAGCTTGGTGGCCACAAAGTGGCTTACCTCCCGCATCGACCGGCCCTCTATATTCACCGCCAGGTCGTAAGTCCCAGACACCAGGCGGACGCTGCGCACCTCCGGAAAGCGGGAGATCCTCTCGGCCACGGCGTCAAAGCCCACGTCCCGCTGAGGAGTCATGCGCACCTCGATAATCGCCGAGACCTTCTCCTCCCCCACCTTCTCCCAGTTCACCAGGGTAATATAGCGCAGTATTGTTTTATTGTTTTCCAGTTCCCTGATTCTCCGGCCCACCTCACCTGG
>Ga0209347_1002523_pt1 | contig 23913 bp, 19 predicted proteins | sample AutmiccommuBRH23_FD_187382 | JGI IMG/M metagenome (GOLD analysis project Ga0209347, IMG submission 187382) | Deep subsurface microbial communities from Mt. Terri, Switzerland - Autotrophic microbial communities BRH/23 (SPAdes) (version 2) | ecosystem: Environmental > Aquatic > Deep subsurface >...
TCTGGCGAGCAGTTCGAGCTCGGCGACGTGACGGTGACGCCGGTCGGTGAGCTGCATGCGTTCAACCACGACAAGATGCCGGTCATCCCCAACGTCGGCCTCGTGCTCCGCGCCGAGGGCGAGCCGAGCCTCTTCCACCCGGGCGATGCCTACGACGCCGAGCCGGGCGAGGTGGACGTGCTCGCGCACCCGCTCAACGCGCCGTGGTGCGCCAGCCGGGACTCGATCGCCTTCGTCGCGCGGATCGCACCGCGGTTCTTCGTCCCGATCCACGACGCGCTCCTGTCGGACCGGGGCAAGAAGACGTACTCCGGGCACATCGAGTCCTTCGCCGGCGTCGACGGGCTCACGCTGAGGTACCTCGGCGACGGCGAGTCCGGCGTCTTCTGATCGGACGACAACTCAGGGGGATGCATGACCGAACAACTCAACCTGCCTGCACCGCAAGGTGATCCCGTCGCTGGGCCGGCGATCGCCATGCGCGGGCTCGGCAAGCGGTTCGGCGACGTCGTTGCCGTCAAGGGGATCGACCTCGACGTGCCGCGCGGCGCCTTCTTCGGACTCGTCGGGCCGAACGGCGCCGGCAAGACGACGACCCTGTCGATGGCCACCGGCCTGCTCAGGCCGGACTCCGGGCGGGTCCTCGTCCTCGGTCACGACGTGTGGTCCGATCCCGTGGCCGCGAAACAGCTCATCGGGATCCTGCCCGACGGGCTGCGTACCTTCGACCGGCTCACCGGCCTTCAGCTGATCGTCTACGCCGGGCTGCTGCACGGGCTTTCCCGGGAGGTCGCGCAGGCCCGGGCCGACGAGCTGCTCAAGGCACTCGGGCTGACGGACGCACAGGGCAAGCTCGTCGTCGACTACTCGGCGGGGATGACCAAGAAGGTGACTCTCGCGACCGCCCTGATCCACGCGCCCCGCGTCCTCGTCCTCGACGAGCCCTTCGAGGCCGTTGACCCGGTGTCCGCCGCGACGATCAGGGGGATCCTCACAGACGTCGTGGCCGCCGGTGGCACCGTCGTGCTCTCCAGCCACGTCATGGACCTCGTGGAGCGGATCTGCTCACACGTCGCGGTCATCTCGGATGGTCTCGTCCTCGCCCAGGGCACGGTGGACGAGGTCCGGTCTGGCAGCAGCCTCGAGGAGCGTTTCGTCGACCTCGTCGGCGGCTCGACGGAGGTGGAGGGGCTCGCATGGTTGCGCACCTCGTCCGACTGAAGCTCGACCTGCTCCGCAACACGCTCCGCCGCAGCCGGGCCCAAGCCATCGGAGTCGTCCTCGGGGTGCTCTATGGGGGGTTCGTGGTCGTCGCGCTGACCGTGGGCGTGGCCGCCCTGCGCGGCGCGCCCGAGTCAGCTCGGCTGGCCCTGCCGATCGGCGGCTCGGCGGGCATCATCTTGTGGATCCTCCTGCCGCTGCTGGCCTTCGGGTCCGACCCGACGCTCGACCCGGCGCGGTTCGCCACCTTCGCCGTCCCGGCCAGACAGCTGGCCATCGGCCTGGTGCTCGGCGCGCTCGTCGGCCTGCCCGCCATCGCGTCGATGGTCATCGGTGTCGGGGTGGTGATCGCGTCTTCCCAGACGGTGTGGTCGACGATCACGGCCCTGCTCGCGGTGCCGATCGGCCTGCTGACCGCGATCACTCTCAGCCGGTGGGTCTCAGCCCTGGCGACGGGTGCCGTGTCGAGCCGGAGGGGTCGGGACGTCACCGCGATCCTCGGCCTCGTCCTCCTCGCGGTCGGCGTTCCGGCTGCGTCGCTGGCGGGACAGGCCGCCAGCGACGTCGAAGGCCTCGTCGCATCCGCCTCGCTGGTTCTCGGCTGGACGCCGCTCGGCTGGGCCTGGGCGGCGCCGGGGGACATCGCAGCGGGGGACCTGCTGCTCGGCCTGCTGCGTCTGACCCTGGCTGCTGCGGGGCTCTTCGTCGCGACGGTGCTGTGGGACAGGGCGGTCCGCGGTCAGGTCCAGTCCCCGCGCGGGGCGTCGCGAGCAGCATCGACGAGCGCCCGTGTCGGGGAGCTGGGAGTCCTCGGCCGCATGCCGGACACCGCCGTGTGGGCGGTCGGCGCCCGGGTGCTGACCTACTGGGCTCGGGATCCGCGCTACCAGGTCTCGATGCTCCTCAGCCCGGTCGCACCGCTCGCCCTCCTCATCCCGTACTACTCCACCGACCTGGCGTGGGTGCCCCTGCTGATGGGTCCCCTCGCCGCCTTCCTGCTCAGCTGGAGCGAGCACAACGCGACGGCCTATGACTCCACGGCCTTCTGGATGCACGTCGCCGCAGGAGTTCCCGGACGGGCGGACCGACGCGGGAGGCTCATCCCGAGCCTGCTCCTCGCGCTGCCGCTCGTCGTGGTCTACTGCGTCGTCGGCGCGTGGGTCGTGGGTCGATGGGACCTGCTGCCGGTTCTGGGGGGAGCATCGCTGGCGCTCCTCGGCGCCGGCTACGCCATCTCGTCGACGATGAGCATCGTGCTGCCGTACCCCGTCCCGAAGCCGGGGGAGAGTCCCTTCCAGACGCCGCCCGGGGCCGTCGGGATGACGCTGCTGGCCCAGACGGTCTCGAGCATCGGCACCCTCGGTCTGGCAGCGCCGGTACTGCTGCTCGGGCTGCTCGTGTGGACCGGCAGCAGCTGGGCGGTGCTGCCCACGCTGGTCCTCGGTGCCGCCCTGGGCGGAGGGGTGGCGTGGCTCGGGGTGCGCGTGAGCGCGTCCCTCTACGACCGGCGGGCGGCCGACGTGCTCGCCAGCCTCAGCGAGTGAGCCCGGCGAGGTCGGAGGCCAGCCTGGCGGCGCCGATGATCCCCGCCTTGTTGCGCAGGACCGCCGGGACGATCGGCGCCCGGAGCCGCAGCTTGGGCAGGAAGAGGTCCGAGTCGCGTGAGACGCCGCCCCCGACGACGATGAGGTCCGGCGAGAAGAGCATCTCGATCGTCTCGTAGTAGCGCTGGAGCCGCTCGATCCACTCGTCCCACGAGAGGCCCTCGATCTCCTTGACGGACGAGGCGGCCCGGTCCTCCGCGTCGTACCCGTCGATCTCGAGATGGCCCAGCTCGGAGTTCGGGATCAGCCTGCCGTCGTAGATGAGGGCGGTTCCGATGCCGGTGCCGAGGGTCGTCAGGATGACCAGTCCCTTCTCGCCCTTGGCCGCGCCGTAGTGCAGCTCCGCGAGACCGGCGGCATCGGCGTCGTTGAGCACGGTGACCGAGCGGCCTGTGTGCTCCTTGATCAACGCCTCGGCATCGGTGTTGACCCACGACGGGTCGATGTTGGCCGCCGAGAGGACCGTCCCGCGGATGACCACGGCAGGGACGGTGACCCCGATGGGGGAGTCACCCGTCACCTCCGCGAAGGCGTCGACGATCTGGTCCACCACCTGCGCCACCGCGTCGGGCGTCGCCGGCTGGGGCGTGTCGATCCGAAGGCGCCTCTGCAGGAGCGCGCCGGTGTCGAGGTCGACCGGGGCGCCCTTGATTCCGCTGCCCCCGATGTCGATGCCGAGCGGGTTGCCCTTCTTCGCCATGTGTGTCGCTTCCTTGAGTGGGGTCAGGGGTGCCGTGGGGGGTTGGCCGGACTGGTGGAGCACGGGTGCCGCACGATCATGGCAGGGTGAGGATCTCGTTGCCGTCATCGGTGATGACGATGGTGTGCTCGAACTGGGCTGACCGCCGTCCATCGCGCGTCACCACGGTCCACCTGTCGTCCCACATCTCCCAGTCGCTGGTGCCGAGGTTCAGCATCGGCTCGATGGTGAAGGTCATGCCCGGCTCGATGACGGTGTTGTACTGGGGAGCCGCGTCGTAGTGGGGCACGATGAGGCCCGAGTGGAACTCGAGCCCGATGCCGTGACCGGTGAAGTCGCGCACCACTCCGTAGCCGAACCGCTTCGCATAGCTCTCGATGACGCGTCCGATGACGTTGATCTCGCGACCGGGTCGTGCCGCGCGGATCCCCCGCATCATCGCCTCGTGGGTGCGTTCCACGAGCAGCCGTGACTCGTCGTCGACCGCCCCGACGAGATAGGTCGCATCGGTGTCGCCGTGAACCCCGTGGATGTAGGCCGTCACGTCGATGTTGACGATGTCTCCGTCCTCGAGCCGTCGAGTGTCCGGGATGCCGTGGCAGATGACCTCGTTGACGCTGGTGCAGATCGACTTGGGGAACGCCTTGTAGCCGAGCGGCGAGGGGTACGCGCCATGGTCGAGCATGAACTCGTGGGCCACCGCATCGAGCTCGTCGGTGGTGACGCCCGGCTCGATGCGCGCCGCAGCAGCGGCCATGGCCTGGGCGGCGATCCGGCCGGCGACGCGCATCTTCGCGATGGTCTCGGCGTCCTTGACACGGACGTCGCCGTCCTCGCGCGGGTGGGGCACGTCGACATAGTGAGGACGAGCGATGGTGGTGGGTACAGGACGTCGCGGAGTCAGCGGATGGGGTGCGACGCGTGAGCTGGCCAACGGCATACGGTGGAGTCTAGGTCGTTCGCCGACATGCGCCGGGACGGGCGTTCGATGGGCGAACACGTCGAAGGGAGAGCGGTATGAGCTTCTGGTACAACGTCGACACGGGTCAGGTCGAGACGGACGAGAACCGCAGTCGCGGGGCAGAGGTGATGGGTCCCTACGAGTCCGAGGCCGAAGCCCGGCAGGCCCTCGAGCTCGCGCGGGCCCGGACGGAGAAGTGGGACGAAGAGGACCGCGAGTGGGAGCACCGCAACGAGGCCCCGGGCTGGGACGACGAGAAGCTCGACGGCTGACGCCGGCTCGCCTCACTCCTCGAAGGAGTGCTCCGGGGCTGGGAAGGCGCCTGACTCGACGTCGGCGGCGTAGGCCCGCGCGGCCTCGGTGAGGATCCCGCGGAGGTCGGCGTACTTCTTGACGAACCGCGGTGCCCTGCCTGCTCGCAGCCCGGCGAAGTCGCTCCAGACGAGCACCTGGGCGTCGGTCCCCGACCCCGCGCCGATGCCGACCGTCGGGATCGACAGGACCTCGGTGACGCGGGCGGCGACCGGTGCCGGGACCATCTCGAGGACGATCGCGAAGGCGCCGGCGGCTTCCAGGGCCCGCGCCTCGTCGACGAGCGCGTCAGCCGCATCGCCCCGGCCCTGGACGCGGTAGCCGCCGAGCTGGTGCTCGCTCTGGGGGGTGAAGCCGACGTGCGCCATGACCGGGATCCCGGCCGTGGTCAGCAGCTCGACGAGAGGCGCCATGGCCCTGCCGCCCTCGAGCTTGACCGCGTGGGCGAGCCCCTCCTTCATGAACCGCACTGCCGTCGAGAACCCCTGCTCGAGCGTGCCGCCGTAGGAGCCGAAAGGCAGGTCGGCGATGACCAGGGCCCGCTTGGTGTTCCTGCTGACGGCACGCACGAGCGGAAGCAGCTCGTCCACCGTCACGGGGACCGTGGTCTCGTAGCCGTAGACGTTGTTGCCCGCTGAGTCGCCGACGAGGAGTGCGGGGATCCCCGCCTCGTCGAAGATCTGCGCCGAGTACATGTCGTAGGCGGTCAGCATCGCCCAGCGCCGGCCCTCTGTCTTCATCGCCTGCAGGTGGGGGATGCGGACCCTGCGCACGGGGGCCTGGACCGGCTGGCCCGAGCCGTAGGGGTTCGGCTGCTCCGCTGCTCCGGGGTCGCTCATGGGCCGAGCATAGGAGACGGGCCCAGCGCGGGTGCGGAGCAGGCTGGTCCACTGCCGGACCTGTCCGATCCGCCGGGATCAGGGCTTTTCGTCAAGACTTGGTAAGGAACCTCCCATTTGTCGGCCATCGGTGATCAAATGACCGGCGGCGCCGTGTCCGGCGCTCAAGCATCAGGAGGACACCACGTGAACAAGCGTCAATGGAGCGCTGTCTCGGGGCTGGCTGTCGGGGCGCTCGTCGCCACGGCACTCGCCGCACCGGGACAGGCTCAGGCCACGCCGCAGGCCAGCTCGGTCATCAGCAGCGATCCTGCTGAGGCCCAGTCATCCCGCCCGGACAACCTGCCCAACCCGCTCGGCGATGCCGCCGCTGATCGCCGCAAGGACGCGGTCGAGAAGCTCATCAAGGGCAAGGCGAGCACGAGGACCATCAACGGTCGCCGAGTGATCGAGGTCAAGTCTGCGAACGGGCAGTCGAAGTACGTCGACTACCCGGTCAACCGCGAGGAGTCGGTCTTCACGATCCTCGCCGAGTTCGGCGACCAGATCCACTCTGCCACGGGGGGGACGGCCGGTCCCGCGCGCAACAAGATCCCGGAGCCCGACCGCAACTGGGACGGCAGCGCGACTGACGACAACTCGACGTACTGGATCGCCGACTTCGATCGGGCCCACTACCTGGACCTCATGTTCGGCGACGGCGAGTCGTTCAAGGACTTCTACCTCAAGCAGTCCAACGGCCGCTTCCTCGCCAAGGGCGACGTCTCCGACTGGGTCAAGGTGCCCTACAACGAGGCCCGGTACGGCTCGAACAAGTACGGCGGGTCCTCGACCTACTGGCCGTTCGTCCGGGACACGGCGACCGCGTGGTATGAGGCGCAGGTCGCCTCGGGCAAGTCCCCGGCCGCGATCAAGGAGTACCTGTCGAAATTCGACCGGGTCGACCGCTACGACTACGACGGCGACGGCGACTTCAACGAGCCCGACGGCTACATCGACCACTTCCAGGCGATCCACGCCGGCGAGGGCGAGGAGGCCGGCGGTGGCGCTCAAGGTACCGACGCCATCTGGTCGCACCGCTGGTACGCCTTCTCCAACCAGATCGGCAAGGCCGGGCCGGACATCAACAAGGCCGGCGGCGTTCCCATCGGGGACACCGGGATCTGGATCGGCGACTACACCACGGAGCCGGAGAACGGCGGCCTCGGCGTCTTCGCGCACGAGTTCGGCCACGACCTCGGCCTGCCGGACCTCTACGACACCGCCGGTGGCGACAACACGACCGGCTTCTGGACCCTGATGTCCGGTGGTTCGTGGCTCAACCGTGGTGGTGACAGCATCGGCACGACGCCCGGGTACATGGGCCCGTGGGAGAAGCTCCAGCTCGGGTGGCTCGACTACACGGTCGTCCCGTTCGGGGAGGACGAGGCGGTGACGTTGACGCGGGCCGACAAGGGTGCCGCGAAGCGCACGCAAGCTGCCATCGTCACGCTGCCCGACAAGACCGTGACCACCGAGTACAACACTCCGCACTCCGGCGCCTACGAGTGGTGGGGGGGCTCGGCCGACGATCTCCAGAACACGCTGACCCGCACGGTGGACCTCACCGGCATGTCCTCGGCATCTCTGTCCGCCTGGGTCGAGTACCAGATCGAGGAGGGCTACGACTACCTCTACACCGAGGTCTCGACGGACGGCGGGCTCAACTGGATCACCGTTGGCACGCCGATTGACGGTGAGAGCACCTGGACGGAAAAGAGCTGGGACCTCAGCCCGTACGCTGGCAAGGTCATCCAGGTCAGGTTCCGCTACGCCACTGACGGCGGACTGCACTACGACGGGCCGTTCCTCGACGACATCGCCATCGCGGCCAATGGCGCGACCCTCCTCAGCGATGACGTCGAGTCCGGTGACAACGGCTGGACGGCCAAGGGCTTCACGCGCATGACGGGGTCGACCTCCAAGGTGGTCGCGCACTACTACCTCGCCGAGAACCGCACCTATACCGGTTATGACGCGACCCTGAAGACGGGCCCCTACAACTTCGGGTTCGGCAACACGCGTCCTGACTTCGTCGAGCGGTTCCCCTACCAGAACGGCATGCTCGTCTGGTACGCCGACGGGGCCTACTCCGACAACAACACCTCGACCCACCCAGGTGGGGGTCAGGCGCTCCCGGTCGACGCTCGCCCCGCGCCGGTCACGTTCTACGACGGCAGCCGGCTGGGCAACCGTCGCCAGCCCTTCGACGCGACCTTCGGTCTGGAGGCAACGGACGCCGTGACGTTCCACAAGAACGGCATCGCCACCGAGGTGCCGTCCTCGGCGGCCATGCCGACGTTCGACGACTCCGTCGTCGAGCGTTACTGGGACGCCTCCAACCCGTGGGCTTCCACCAAGGTGGCCGGTTCGGGTACGACGCTGACCGTCGTCCGCTCGGAGGACGGCGGCAACGAGCTGGAGATCCAGGTCTCGTTCAAGTGATCTGACCCCAGCGGCATACAGCTGAGGCGCAGGGCCCTCGGGAGCGATCCCGGGGGCCCTGCGCGTCGCCGGTTCCCGTGTCCGTTACACCGGTGAAACAGGAGTGGGGCAGGATCGACACATGAACCGTCAGGAAGAGTTCGTGCTGCGCACCATCGAGGAGCGCGACATCCGCTTCGTCAGGCTCTGGTTCACCGACGTCCTCGGCACGTTGAAGTCCGTCGCGGTCGCGCCCGCGGAGCTCGAGGGTGCCTTCTCCGAGGGCATCGGCTTCGATGGTTCGGCGATCGAGGGCTTCGCGCGGATCTACGAGGCCGACATGTTGGCCAAACCGGACCCGGCGACCTTCCAGATCCTGCCGTGGCGCGGCGACCCACCCGGCACGGCGCGGATGTTCTGCGACCTGCAGATGCCGGACGGCTCACCGAGCTTCGCCGACCCGAGGCACGTGCTCCAGCGCGCGCTGGACCGCGCTGCCGACCTCGGCTTCACCTTCTACACCCACCCTGAGATCGAGTTCTTCCTCCTCGAGCAGGGTCGGGGTCCGGACGGCCGGCCCGTCCCCGTCGACGACGCCGGCTACTTCGACCACGTCGCGCACGGCACGGGCCACGACTTCCGCCGCGCCGCGATCACGATGCTCGAGAACATGGGCATCTCCGTCGAGTTCAGCCACCATGAGGGCGCCCCCGGACAGAACGAGATCGACCTTCGCTATGCCGACGCGCTGAGCACTGCAGACAACATCATGACCTTCCGCACGGTGGTCAAGGAGGTCGCGCTCTCGCAGGGCATCTACGCCACCTTCATGCCGAAGCCCTTCGCCGAGCACCCCGGCTCCGGCATGCACACCCACCTGTCCCTCTTCGAAGGGGACTCCAACGCGTTCTACGAGGCCGGCGCGCCCTATCAGCTGAGCAAGACGGCCCGGCAGTTCATCGCCGGACTCATCATCCACGGCGCCGAGATCACCGCCGTGACCAACCAGTGGGTCAACTCCTACAAGCGGCTGTGGGGCGGGGGAGAGGCGCCCGCCCACCTGACCTGGGGGCACAACAACCGGTCCGCCCTCGTCCGGGTGCCGATGCACAAGCCGAACAAGGGGCAGTCGACCCGCATCGAGGTTCGCTCGATCGACGCCGCCTGCAACCCGTACCTCGCCTACGCGGTGCTGCTGGGAGCCGGGCTCAAGGGCATCGAGGAGGGCTACGAGCTGCCACCGGAGTCTGAAGACGACGTCTGGGGCCTCACCGACGCCGAGCGCCGTGCGATGGGCATCAAGACCCTGCCCGAGTCGCTCGGCTCGGCCATCGAGCAGATGCAGCAGAGCGAGCTCGTCGCGGAGGTGCTGGGCGAGCACGTCTTCGACTTCTTCCTGCGTAACAAGCGACAGGAGTGGCTCGACTACCGCCACGACGTGTCGCGCTTCGAGCTCGACCGCTACCTGCCCCGACTCTGACGCTCGCGGGCGACACCCTTGTCCTCGCGCACGACCACGACAGCCGGGACCCTGGCCCGCCTGGGCTTCGCCCAGCCCGACCGGGCGACCAGCCATCTCGCCGACCCTGCGCTCGCCCCGCTCGCCGCCGGCGACGGAGTGCACGGGCTCCCCGACGACCTGCTCCAGGCCATCGGCGACACGGCCGACCCCGACCAGGCCCTGCTCGGCCTCGTCCGCGTCCTCGAGTCCCTGACCCGGCAGGGCGAGACCGCGGATCTGCAGGCCCTCGTCACGGAGCTGCGCGGCGACGGACCCGGACGTGACCGGGTGCTCGGGGTCCTCGGCGCCTCGAGCGCGCTCGTCGACGAGCTCGTGCGGCACCCGGGTCACTGGGTCGACGCGGCCCGAGCCCAGCGGCATACGGCCGAAGAGACCCGAGCCGAGCTCACGGCGGCGGTGACCACGGACCGCGGGAGCCGGACCCCCCTCGACGCCCTGCGCATCAGCTACCGCCGAGGGCTGCTGCGCATCGCGGCTCGCGACCTCACGTCACCAGACCCGGTCGCCGAGATGCCCGCCATCGGCGAGGCGCTGGCCGAGCTCGCCGAGGCCGCGCTCGAGGCGGCGCTGCTCATCGCCCGGGAGCAGTACGGCGAGGGGCACGAGCAGTGCCGGCTCGCCATCATCGGGATGGGCAAGACGGGCGGTGGCGAGCTCAACTACGTCAGCGACGTCGACGTCATCTTCGTCGCCGAGCCCGCTGAGGGGGCCGACGAGGAGACCGCGCTCCGCATCGGCACGGCCCTGGCGAGCGCCACGATGCAGGCCTGCTCCAAGCCGACCCCCGAGGGGTCCCTGTGGCCCGTGGACGCCGCCCTGCGTCCTGAGGGCAAGAACGGCCCGCTCGTGCGCACCATCCAGAGCCACAAGGCCTACTACGAACGCTGGGCCAAGACGTGGGAGTTCCAGGCCCTGCTCAAGGCCTGGGTCTCCGCCGGTGATCGCGAGATCGGGCTGCGCTACAAGAAGGAGATCTCCCCGCTCGTCTGGGAGGCGGCCAGCCGCGAGAACTTCGTCGAGGACGTCCAGGCGATGCGGCGCCGCGTCGAGCAGCACGTGCCGGCCAACGAGGCTGCCCGCCAGCTCAAGCTGGGCCCCGGCGGTCTGCGTGACGTCGAGTTCAGCGTGCAGCTGCTCCAGCTCGTCCACGGCCGCACCGACGAGTCGCTCCGGTCCGCAACGACACTCGAGGCCCTGTCCGCGCTCGCCAAGGGAGGCTATGTCGCCCGCGACGACGCCGCCACCCTCGACCGCGCCTACCGCCACCTGCGCTGCCTCGAGCATCGCATCCAGCTGCACCGGCTGCGCCGCACCCACCTCATGCCCGACCAGCCCGCGGACCTGCGACGCCTCGGCCGGTCGATGGGCCACCGGACCCGTCCGGACGAGGCGGTTCTCGCCGACCGGCAGGCGGTGGCCCGCGAGGTCCGGCGGATCCACGAGCGGCTCTTCTACCGGCCCCTCCTGGCCGCAGCCGCGCGGCTCACGCCCGACGAGGCGGGTCTCTCGCCCGAGGCCGCGCGCGCACGGCTCCTCGCGCTGGGGTTCCGCGACCCGGCCGGCGCCCTCCGCCACCTCGAGGCCCTGACGTCCGGGGTCAGCCGCCGAGCGGCGATCCAGCGGACCTTGCTGCCGGTCATGCTCGGCTGGTTCGCCGACGAGGCCGACCCCGACGCGGGCCTCCTGTCCTTCCGCCGGGTGTCCGACGAGCTCGGCTCCACCCACTGGTACCTCAAGATGCTCCGCGACGAGGGACGGGCTGCCGACCGCCTGGCGCACAGCCTGGCACGCAGCCGCTACGCCGCGGACCTGCTCATCCGCTCGCCCGAGACGGTCGCGATCCTCGGCGACCCCAACGGTCTCGTGCCCCGCTCCCGGGAGGCCCTCACCGCGACGATGCGGGCCGCAGCCGGTCGGCGCGACAGCGGCGCCGACGCGATCTCGGCCGTCCGGGCCATTCGCCGCACCGAGGTGCTCCGTATCGTCCTCGCCGACCTCGTAGGAGAGCTCGACGTGCTCGAGGCCGGTGCCGCCCTGACCGACGTCACCGCCGCGGCGCTCGTCGTCGCGCTCGAGGCGGCCACGGCCGAGGTCGAGCGGCGCGAGGGGGCGCCCCTCGGCGGCGACCTGCTCGTGGTCGGTATGGGCAGTCTCGGCGGCGCCGAGATGGGCTACGCCTCGGACGCGGACGTCATGTTCGTCCACCGGCCGCACGACGCGGCGGACGAGGCGGGAGTGCAGGCGCGGGCCACGCTGGTCGTCCAGGAGCTGCGCAAGCTGCTCACCGCCGGCGCCACCGAGCCACCCCTGGCCCTGGACGCGGACCTCCGACCCGAGGGCAAGCACGGGCCTCTCGTGCGCAGTCTCGACTCGTACCGCACCTACTACGCGCGGTGGGCCCTGACGTGGGAGTTCCAGGCGCTGCTCCGGGCCGCGCCGGTCGCCGGTCCCGCCGAGCTCGCCGACGACTTCGTCCAGATCATCGATCCGCTGCGCTGGCCGGAGGGTGGCCTCACCGAGCAGCAGGTGCGCGACATCCGCCTCCTCAAGGCGCGGGTCGAGTCCGAACGGCTGCCTCGCGGCGCCGACCCCGGGACCCACCTCAAGCTCGGTCGCGGCGGACTGACCGACGTGGAGTGGACGGTGCAGCTGCTCCAGCTGCAGCACGCGCACGAGCGACCCGCCCTGCGGGTCACCGGCACCCTGCCGGCGCTCGCGGCGCTCGAGGCCGAAGAGCTCATCGCAGCCGCTGACGCAGCGTCGCTGCGCGAGGCGTGGTTCCTCGGAGTCCGTCTGAGGAACGCCGGAGTGCTCTGGAGAGGCCGGCCGGTGGAGAGTGTGCCGGTGGACCTGCGCGACGCCGACGGGATGGGCCGGATCATCGGTCGGCCGGCCGGCGACGGGGCAGGACTGGTCGAGCTGTGGCGCCGAGTGGCCCGCCGCGCGCGCCAGGCGGCCGGTTTCAACTTTTACGACTCCCCGCCTCGGGGTAGCGTCGTGTCGTGAACCAGCGCAGGGGTGCTCCAAGCCGCGTCGTCTCTTACGCGGACCTCCTGCGAGTCCCGAGATACCTGCCGGTCTTCCTGGCCAACGCCCTGTCGATGTGGGGCGACTACGTCGCTCGCGTCACCATCGCGGCCGTCGTCTTCGAGCAGACGAGATCCCCGTTGGCGACGGCGACGACGCTCGCGATCAGCTTCGTACCCACCTTCCTGGGTCGCAGCCTGCTCGGCCCGGTCGTCGACCGCTTCCGCTACAAGCACGTGCTCGTTGCCAGCCACGCAGCGCGCGCAGTCAGTGTGCTGGCCCTCCTCTGGCTCGTGACGACCGCCGCGCCGCTCGGGTGGGTCTTCGCGTTGCTCTTCGTGCTCGAGCTCATCGGGGGCGCCGCGAGCGCGTCGAACCTCGTCCTGGTCACCGACCTGTTCGAGCACGACCGGCCCCTCTATGCCCGCGCTGTGGCGCTCAGCGCCATGTCGGAGCAGGTGAACCAGGCGCTCGGTCTGGCTCTGGGAGGCGGGCTCGTGGCGCTCGTCGGGCCCCAGGTCGGCCTGCTCATCGACCTCGGCACCTTCGTCGTCGCCGCTGTCGTCATCCTCGTCGTCGTGCAGGTGAGGCCGGTGCGCGGCGACCGAGGCAAGGGCGTTCGAGGGTTCATCCGTGATCTCGGTGACGCCGCCGGCGACCTTGCCCGCCACCCCGTCCTGGCGCGGCTGATCGCCCTGAGCGCCGTGGCCAGCCTGGGCATCGCCGCACCGGAGGCGCTCGCGATCCCCATCGCCGGCGACAACGGCTGGGGTGGCGTGCTCATGGCCACTCCCATCGTCGGGGCGGTCGTCGGCATCGTCGTGATCGGCCGGCTCGACGTGCACCGACAGAACTCCTCCATCGTGCCGCTGGCCCTTGCCATGCCGGTGCCGCTCCTGGCCACAGCCCTCAAGCCACCGCTCCCGGTGCTCGTCGCCATCTTCTTCGCCAGCGGCCTGCTCCAGGCGTTCATGATCCCGCTGCAGGCAACGTTCGCGCTGGCGACCGCCCCGGAGATGCGGGGACGGATCTTCAGTCTCGCCGGGTCCATCTCCGTCCTCGCCGCGGGCGCGAGCTACCTGGCCGCCGGCTGGGTGGGGCAGTACACCAAGAACCCCCATCTCGGCGTCACGATCTGCGCAGCCGTGTGCCTCGGCCTCATCGGAGCGCTCGGGCTGAGGTGGCCCCACCAACGCGTGAACGCGACGGTCGAGCAGGCCTACGCGCCATCGCGTTCCTCCCGGGCTGCCTGACCACACGTGGCCGTATGCCGCTGAGCCGGCTCGCGCTTGCGCCCTGAGCCGCGCTCGGGCCGGGTCACGGTCTCACGCGACGTAGATGCAGACCGGGTGGCCGGACGGGTCCGCGAAGACGTAGAGCGGCTCCTCCTCGTCGTCGGTGCGGTCGAGCCAGTCTGGGGCGTCAGCCGGCGAGAGGAACGGTGTACCAGCTCTCGGGGCGCATCAGCCGGTCGCCCGCACGACGCGGTCCACCCCCGGTGACGTAACGGGACCGGACGAGCTCCACTTCGCCGACCGCGAAGTCGATCGGCTCGACGGTCCGCCGGGCGCTCACCCAGTCGACGAGGCCGGCTGGGTCGGCCAGGTCTGCGGCGAAGTGGATCAGGGTGGCGTACCAGATGGTGCGCCGTCCGATCCCCTGGTCCTCGAACCACGACAGATCACCGAGCTCAGCGCGCAACCGGTCCATGAACTGCCAGGCCGCGACGTCCCGCGGCTCGACCTGTGCCATCACGCCGACGCGGCTCAGGGTCAGCCCCGTGACGGCGAACCTCAAGGGTGCTGTCGCAGCACCGGCCCGCTCGATGGCGGCTCGCCACAGCGGCACGATCTCGTCCGTGGGAGAGGCCGCCTCGCGGTACGGCTCCAACGCCCGGACCGTCAGGTGGACGGAGTCCGCGCGACCCGTCACGAAGTGCCCACTCCCAGCCGCCGTCAGCCCGTCCCGCATCAGACCCTCGAGGGCGCCGCGGACCGCAGTGGGTGGGCGCGCCACGACGGTGACGGGCCACCGCCCGCCGTCGACCGGAGGCGCGTCCCGCTGATGGGTTCCACTCAGCACGTGGGGAACTGCAGCGTCGAAGAGCTCGTCGAAAACGGGATCGCGAAGGGAGCTCGGCACGGACGGGAGCCTACAAGGAGGTCCCAGCTCAGCGGCATACGACCTCGCTCAAAGGCCCGCGCCACGTCGGAGACGTGAGTGCGGGCCGTTGAGCTATGGGTTCTGGCCGGGTGCCTGGCCGTCAGAGGTCGTAGTACATCTCGAACTCGTGCGGGTGCGGCCGGAAGCGGATCGGGTCGATCTCGTTCTTGCGCTTGTACTCGATCCACGCCTCGATGAGGTCCTCCGTGAAGACGCCGCCTTCGAGGAGGTAGTCGTGGTCGGCTTCGAGGGCGTTCAGGACCTCGGGCAGCGAGCCCGGGACCTGCTCGATCGCCGCGTGCTCCTCGGGGGGCAGCTCGTAGAGGTCCTTGTCGATCGGCTCGGGCGGCTCGATGCGGTTCTTGATCCCGTCGAGGCCGGCCATCAGTTGGGCCGCGAAGCACAGGTAGGGGTTGGCCGACGGGTCGGGCACACGGAACTCGATGCGCTTGGCCTTGGGGGACGTGCCCGTGACGGGGATCCGGACGCAGGCCGAGCGGTTCCGCGCCGAGTAGACCAGGTTGACCGGCGCCTCGTAGCCCGGGACCAGCCGGTGGTAGCTGTTGATCGTGGGGTTGGTGAATGCGAGCAGCGAGGGGGCGTGCTTGAGCAGGCCACCGATGTACCAGCGCGCGAGGTCCGACAGGCCGCCGTAGCCACGCTCGTCGTAGAAGAGGGGTTCGCCGTCCTTCCAGAGCGACTGGTGGGTGTGCATCCCGGACCCGTTGTCGCCGAAGATCGGCTTGGGCATGAACGTCGCCGTGTGGCCCTGCCGCCAAGCGGAGTTCTTGATGACGTACTTGAACTTCATCAGGTCGTCGCCCGAGTGAAGGAGCGTGTTGAAGCGGTAGTTGATCTCCATCTGGCCGGCCGTGCCCACCTCGTGGTGGCTGCGCTCGACGTTCAGGCCGACCGCTTTCATCTCGAGGCACATCTGGTCGCGCAGGTCGGCGAAGTGGTCGACGGGGGAGACGGGGAAGTAGCCGCCCTTGAACCGGGTCTTGTAGCCCTTGTTGCCGCCCTCCTCTTCACGCCCGCTGTTCCAGGCAGCCTCGATCGAGTCGAGGTAGTAGTAGCCGGCGTTGGCCTTCGTCTCGAAGCGGACGTCGTCGAAGACGTAGAACTCGGCCTCCGCACCGAAGAAGGCGGTGTCGGCGATGCCGGTGGACTTGAGGTACTCCTCGGCCTTGACGGCGATGTTGCGTGGGTCGCGGCTGTAGCGCTCGTCCGTGAAGGGGTCGAGGATCGAGAAGTTCATGACGAGCGTCTTCTCGGCGCGGTAGGGGTCGATGAAGGCCGTCGCCGGGTCCGGGACGAGCTTCATGTCCGACTCGTGGATCGCCTGGAAGCCACGGATCGACGACCCGTCGAACATCTGGCCGACGGTGAAGAAGTCCTCATCGACCGACTCAGCCGGCACGTTGAAGTGCTGCATGACACCGGGCAGATCGCAGAACCGAATGTCGACGAACTTGACGTCCTCATCCTTGATGTACGTGAGGACCTCGTCAGCTGAGCTGAACATCCAACCTCCTGATGTGGGGCGAGGTCGCCACGCCGGTCATCCGCGCGCCGGTTTGAGTCAAGGCGCAGTGATGATCGAGCGACGGCCCCGTGCTGTCGAGGATGACAGTAGCGCTGCCCGATTTCCCGTCCATGACCTCGATGTTTCCCGCGTGTTAACGCGCCACACCGGGGGGCAGGGCTAGCTGGGGCGCCCCCCACGCTCGGACTGGGCGGTCGTATGCCGCTGGGCTGGGTTCCGCACGGGTCGTTAGGCTGGCGTCGTGGTGGACCGCAAGGACGTCGGCTCGTGGCTCGAGGGGCCCAGTTCCAGGACGCAAGGCATGGGAGAGTGGCCCGGTCAGCGGCTGGGGCTCGCCCAGCACGGCCCGGGCTCCGTCGCCCGGTTCGGCCGCCGGCTCGTCGGGCTCGTCATCGACTGGCTCGTCGCGCTCCTGATCGCCCGTGGCCTGTTCCAGGTGCCGCTCCCGTTCTCGGAGCACGCCGCGACCGGGACGCAGAGCTTCATCGTCCTGGGCATCTTCGCGGTGATGAACGTCCTGCTGGTGGGCACGATCGGGACGACGATCGGCCACCGGATCATGGGCCTCCAGGTCCGTAGCGTCGCCGGAGGTCGAGCGACCCCGGCCCAGGCGTTGGCTCGGACGGTCCTGCTGTGCCTGGCGATCCCTGCGGTCATCTGGGACCGGGACGGGCGGGGCCTGCACGACAAGGTGCCCAACACCGTCATCGTCCGCGTCCGCTGACAGCACCTCGTCCCGGTGCGGGGTGGCTCACTTGCCGCGGAGGGCCTTGCGGTCCATGCGGGCGCGGGTGGGGTCGATGCCCTTGGGCAGCGGCGCCTTCATCCCGCCCAGCGCCTTGAGACGCTTGTTGACGACGGCCATCTCGTCCTTCGTGATCGACGGCTTGAGTCGCTGGACCTTGTTGGCGAGCTTGCGGATCGGGACCTCGTCCTCGCCCGCACCGACCCGCATGAGGATGACGGGAACTCCGGGCGCCACCCGCTCGACCCGTTTCTTCTCGGCGACGAGCAGCTTCTGGACGCGTCCGGTCGGCCCCTCGCCGATGAGCACGACACCGGGCCGTCCGAGCGCCCGGTAGACCACGGCGGCCGAGGTGAAGTCGCCCGGCTTGGCGACGTCCGCGGCGACCGGCTCGCGGTCGGTGTACCACCCACGGCGGATCGAGGTCAGCGCCGCGCCCGCCGCGCCCGTCTGGCCCTCGATCTGACGGTAGGCGGCGGCCTCCGCCCGCCGGCTCATGACGATGGTCGCCACGAGGATGCCGGTCATGACGCCGAAGATGGCGAAGATCCAGACCAAGACCACGCCGAGGTTGAGCAGCAGGCCGATGACGAAGATGACGCCGAAGGTCACCAGGAAGGCGAGCAGCATGTACCACCCGACGAGGGGGTCCTGCCGCTTCGTGATCCGGTAGACGTCGAGGATCTGGGACAGGCGTCCCTGCTTCTTCTCTTTGGGCGCCTGTGCGTCGCCGTCCTTGTTGCGTGCCATGCGGATCAGGATACGGCGCTGCCGGCCCGAGCCACCAATGACGCCGCTTCCTGGCGCGCAGGGGACTCGGCGGCCTCGGCCAGGTGCGACAGGTGCTCGGGGATGGGCCGGCCCCACTTGCGCATCGCCGTCGCCCAGAGGCGCCCCGCGCGGTAGGACGAGCGGACCAGCGGACCGGCCATGACGCCCTTGAAGCCGAGGTCCGTTGCCACGTCGGACCAGTGGACGAACTCCTCGGGCTTGACCCAGCGGTCGATCGGGTGGTGCAGCTTCGAGGGACGGAGGTACTGGGTGATCGTGAGGATGTCGCAGCCGGCGTCGTGCAGGTCACGGATCGCCGACTCGATCTCGGAGTCGGTCTCGCCCATTCCGAGGATGAGGTTCGACTTCGTGACCAGGCCGGCCTCGCGGGCCATGGTGAGCACCGTGAGGGACTTCTCGTAGGTGAACGCCGGACGGATCCGCTTGAAGATGCGCGGCACCGTCTCCAGGTTGTGCGCGAAGACCTCCGGACGGGCGTCGAACACCTGGCCGACGAGCTCCGGCTTGGCCCCGAAGTCCGGCGGCAGGATCTCGACGCCGGTGTGGGGGTTGAGCAGGTGGATCTGGCGGATCGTCTCCGCGTAGAGGGATGCAGCGCCGTCCGGCTGGTCGTCGCGGGCCACGCCGGTGACCGTCGAGTACCGCAGGCCCATCTGGCGGACCGACTCCGCCACCCGCCGCGGCTCGTCGAGGTCGAGCGCCTGCGGCCGACCCGTGGCGATGTCGCAGAAGTCACACCGGCGGGTGCAGACGTCGCCCCCGATGAGGAACGTCGCCTCGCGGTCCTCCCAGCACTCGAAGATGTTGGGGCACGCGGCCTCCTGGCACACCGTGTGCAGGCCCTCGCTCTTGACCATCGAGTGCATCGACGTGAACTCCGGCCCCATCTTGGCGGTCGTGCGGATCCACGACGGCTTGCGCTCGATGGGGGTCTCGGCGTTGCGCGCCTCGACGCGCAGCAGGCGACGACCGTCAGGTGCGACAGTCACGGCGGCTCCTTCACTGGGGGCACGGATGCCCGGGGTGCCCGGGCTCACAGCAGCCTACGCCGCGCCCTTCCCCCAGCCGAAACTCGTCCCCCGGGCTCAGGTGACGTCGCGCCGCCGGAACACGAGCACCGCTGCCGTGGCGGTGGCGAGCACGAGGACGAGGAGGTAGACCCAGCCGTGCGTGTAGCTGACCACCTGTTCGCGGTAGGTGCACGAGAGCTGCCCGCCGACGCCGGAGCAGGCCTCCGCCATGTAGGTGTAGCCCTTGTTGAGGAAGGCCTGGATGTTCGGGGTGATGGCCCATGGGTTCAGCCGCCCGCCGAAGAGGGCGTTGACGGCGATGAACTCCACGACGACGAGGTAGCCGAGGAGCATCCCGACCAACCCGGCGGTGTGCCGCACGAGCAGCGCCAGCGCGGCTCCGAACAGGGCCGCACCCACCGCCACCGCGACGACGCGCAGGAGCAGCTCGGGCAGCGAGTCCTCCAGCGGTGGCGGGGCCGGCAGCTTCAGGTCGGCTCCGGGGCGGTTGACCGTGGCGACCATCCGGGCCCCGAGGACCAGCAGGGCGAGGCCGAGCGCGGCCAGCAGCGCGGTGCCCACCCCGGCTGCGGCCAGCTTGCTCAGCGCGACCCGGACTCGCTGGGGTTTGAAGGTGAGCCAGTTGCCGAGCGCCCCGGTCGAGAACTCCGCGGCCACGAAGCTGCCCATGAGCAGGAGCACGAGGAAGGCGTACATGAAGGCCGCATAGGGGGCGAGCTCAGCGGTGATCGCATCGGCGACGGGCAGCGTGATCCCCATCTCCTCCATCGTCGGGGTCTGGAACACCCCGATCTGGTCGCACCCGAAGTCGATCGACGCCTCCCCGGTCCGGTCGCGCTCGGCCGCCTCGGCGGCCCGGCACTCGGCGATCATGGTCGGCTGGTTCGCCTCGATCTCCTTCTTCTGCTGCTCCATGTCGGCGACCACGCGGTGGTACTCGTCGAGGCGCTGGGCCAGGGTCTCGGGGTTGCTCGCGTTGTAGGCGTTGTAGACCATCAGCCCGGTGATGGCCACCAGGGCCACGAGCACGGCCTTGGTCAGTCGGCGCCACCAGAGGCGGCGCAGCTCGACGCCGACGAGGCCGACGAACGAGGTCCCCTTGGGCCGGACGTGCGACTTCGAGTCTGACTGCGGGGTGATGAGGGTGTGGCTCATGCGGCGCCTCCCGTCGCGAGTCCGCCGGCTTGTCGGTCGGCGTCCGAGCCGAGGCCCTCGTCGGAGGTCAGGAGCAGGAAGGCCGACTCGAGGTCCGGCCTGATCGGCGTCAGCTCGCTGACGTAGAGGGCGTGACCGGCGAGCAGGCGGGTGATCTCCGCCGGGTCGTCGGCACCCGACACGACGAGGTGGCTCTCGTCCCGGCTGACCCGCAGGCCCGCCGTCGTGAGCACGTCCTCAGCCTGGGCCGGGGATGACACGGTCACCCGGACCTGGGGTGCCCCCGCGCCGCCGAGGATGTCGGCGACGGCACCCTCGGCCAGGGTTCGGCCGTGGCCGATGATCGTCACCGTGTCGGCCACCTGCTCCACCTCGGCGAGGATGTGCGAGCTGACGAGAACGGTCCGGCCGCTCTCGCCGAGGCTGCGCATCGTGTCGCGCACCTCGCGGATGCCGGCAGGGTCGAGGCCGTTGGTCGGCTCGTCGAAGATGAGCAGCTCAGGGTCCTTGAGCAGCGTCGCGGCGATGGCGAGGCGCTGCTTCATGCCGAGGGAGTAACCGGCATAACGGTCCCGGCCGCGGTCGCCCAGGTGGGTGGTCTCGAGGACCTCGTCGATCCGGTGGCGGGGGGTGCCGATGGCGTCGGCGAGGAGCCGGAGGTTCTGACGGCCCGTGAAGGCGGGAAAGAACTTGGGTGACTCCACGATGGCGCCGACCCGGTCGATGACGGCGGGCAGCTCCTTCGGGACGCTGCGGCCGAAGACCTGCGCGGTGCCGGAGTCCGGCCGGATCAGTCCGAGCAGCATCCGGATCGTGGTCGTCTTGCCCGACCCGTTCGGTCCGAGGAAGCCGTGCACGCCGCCGGCGGGAACGGTCATCGTCAAACCCTGGACGGCGACGCGGCGCCCTCCCCGGCCGAGGTAGCTCTTGCGCAGATTCACCGTCTGGACAGCGACGTCCATGAAACCCCCTGATCACCGGTCCTCGCCGCGCGGTGACGTCCGCGCGGTCAGCCCACCCTAGTGGTTCGGGGTCACCGTGGTCAGGCGAGGACTCGCCGGTTCGGCTGGAGCCCGGGGATGATCTCGCCGAGGTGCTTCTCGACGTGCGGGAGGACCTCCGGCACCGGGACGTCGCGACCCACCTCGAAGGACAGCGACGTCACGCCGGCGCCGACGATGCCGCACGGGATGATGACCTCGCCCCAGGACAGGTCGGGGTTGCAGTTGAACGCGAAGCCGTGCATCGCCACCTGTCGGCTCACCCGGATACCGATCGCGCCGATCTTGCGGCGCGGACCGCGCTCGTCGGCGGCGATCCACGTGCCGCTCTCGCCCTCGACCCGGCCTGCCTCGACGCCGAAGTCGGCACAGACCCGGATCATCATCTCCTCGAGCGCGCGGACGTAGCCGACGACGTCGATCGGGGCAGGCAGACGCACGATGGGATAGCCGGTGATCTGACCCGGGCCGTGCCAGGTGATCTTGCCGCCGCGGTCGACATCGACGACGGGCGTGCCGTCCGTGGGCCGCTCCTGCGGCTCGGTCCGCTTGCCGGCCGTGTAGACGGGCGCGTGCTCCAGCAGGTAGACGGTGTCGGGCTCCTCACCCGCGACGACCTTGGCGTGCGTCTGACGCTGGATCTCCCACGCCTGCTCGTAGTCGACGAAGTCGGGGGCCAGGCCGAGGTGCACGAAACGCATGCGGTCAGGGTACGCCGGGTCGCCCGGGTGCCCTGCCGCCGTCCGCCTACGCTGGGCCGTATGCCGCTGAGCCCGCTGCCCGAGAACCGTCCCCTCCGCGTCGGCCTGGCCGGGTACGGGGTGGGCGGTCGCGAGTTCCATGCCCCGGCGCTCGCGGGTGCCGGGCTCGCTGTCGCCGCCGTGTCGACCTCGAACGCCGAGCGGGTGGCGCAGGTCTCGGCGGAGCTGCCGGGGGCGCAGGTCGTCCCCGACCTGGCGGCGATGCTGGCTGCCGTGGAGCTCGACCTCGTGGTCCTGACGACGCCGACCGGGCTGCACGCCGAGCAGGCCGAGCAGGTCATCGAGGCCGGCGTGGCGCTCGTCGTGGACAAGCCCCTTGCCGCCAGCTCCTCGGAGGCGGGCCGCATCGTCGACCTGGCCGCTCACCGCGGTGTTCCGCTCACGGTGTTCCAGAACCGGCGCTACGACCCCGAGCTGGCAGCACTCCTCGCGGTGCGGGACCAGGGCCTCGTGGGAGACATCCGGCGGGCCGAGTACCGGTGGGACCGGTGGCGGCCAGAGCCCAAGCACCGCTGGAGGGAGACCCAGACCGCCGAGCAGGGGGCGGGGCTGCTCCTCGACCTCGGCTCGCACCTGCTGGACCAGGCCGTCATCCTGCACGGTGAGGTCGAGTCGGTGTACGCCGAGCTCTTCTCCCGGACGGTGGTGGCCGAGGACGACGTCTTCCTGGCGTGCCGTCACACGTCAGGAGTGGTCAGCCACATCATGGCGACGTCGGTCAACGGAGCGCCCGGTCCGCGCGCGCGGCTCATGGGCTCGACCGGCGCCTATGTCATCGGGCGGCAGTTCGACGAGGTGAGCGCCTTCGCCGACTTCGAGAGCGACGGGGAGGCCGTCGGGTGGATCGTCCGGGGGGACCAGCGCGAGCGGGGGCCGGTGGTCGGGGCGTCGGACCAGGCGGCGTTCTACCGTGCGGTCGCCGCGGCCCTCACCTCCGGCGACCCGCAGTCCGGGATGCCGGTGGACCCGCGTGACGCCGTGCACGTCCTCGCCGTCATCGACGCAGCACGGGCCAGCCAGCAGGCCCGTCAGGTGGTCGAGGTGCTCACGCCCGGGGAGGCGCCCGGGAGCTGACCCGGCACCCAGCGCCGCGGACCCACGCCAGCGAGCCCAGCGGCATACGGTCCGATCTGCCTGTGGATGACGGCCGCCGGGCCGCTCCGGATCCTGTGACGATGAGACCGTGAGCGCCGTCGACTCGAGCCCGCCCGACGTCCCCGGGCACCTACTGGACCGGATCATCGGCGAGGGGGCCTCCAGCGTGGTCTGGTCCGGCGTCGACCAGGCGGGCGAACCGGTGGCGGTGAAGGTTCCGCGCCCCGGTGCGGACCCCGGGGGCCACGCCGGGGCGGTCGAGCGCCACGTGCTCTCGGCGGTCCGGCACCCGCACCTCGTCCCCCTTCGTGAGGTCGTGCCCCTCGCCGACGGGCGCACCGCCCTGGTCTTCGACCTGGTCACCGGCGCGTCGCTGCGGATGATGGTCCGGACCCGCGGGCAGCTGCGGCCGGGGGAGGCGGTGACCATCCTGACGCCGCTCTCCCAGGCCGTCGCCGCGCTGCACGCCGCGGGGGGCCTCCACGGTGACGTCTCGCCCGGGAACGTCATGCTCACCGCAGCGGGGCGACCGCTCCTGCTCGACCTGGGAGCCTCGCACGTCGTCGGCCATGTCGGGCCGGTCTGGGGGACGGAAGGTTTCGTCGCTCCGGAGGTCCGGGAGGGGGGCGCTCCCACCAGCGCGAGCGACATCTTCTCCCTCGGGGCGCTGGCGTGGTTCTGCCTCACCGGCAACGGCGCTCCGGACACGGTCCAGCGTCTCGACCCCGCCACCATCACCAGCCATGTGGGTCCCGAGCTCACCGAGGTGATCGCCGCGTCCATCGACCCCGACCCCACGGCGCGGCCCTCGGCGGCGCACCTGGCTGGGCTGTTCTACGCGGCGGTGGGGGCCGAGCCGGTCGAGGTCGTCGTGGGCGCAGACGACGCCTCGGCTCTGACCCACCGGCTGCGGGCCGATGCTGCCCTCGAGGCACCGGAGCCGGCGCAGCGCGCGTGGGCCCCACGGCGCCTCAT
>Ga0209347_1002524_pt1 | contig 23912 bp, 2 predicted proteins | sample AutmiccommuBRH23_FD_187382 | JGI IMG/M metagenome (GOLD analysis project Ga0209347, IMG submission 187382) | Deep subsurface microbial communities from Mt. Terri, Switzerland - Autotrophic microbial communities BRH/23 (SPAdes) (version 2) | ecosystem: Environmental > Aquatic > Deep subsurface >...
AGTTGCTCGCGCGAGGTCGCCGAACGTTGGGCGGCGGGCCGCCGTTTCCTGAATGGCTATGGCCCCACCGAGGCGACGGTGGGCGCATCCTACTATCGCGTGACGGAACTCCCCGCAGCGGCCAGCACGGTCCCCATCGGGCGGCCTATCGCCAACGTCCAGGTGCACATCCTGGATCAGCAGATGCAGCCTGTGCCGGTGAGCGTGGCCGGGGAACTGTATATCGGTGGCGTGGGGGTGGCGCGGGGCTATCTGAACCGGGATGACCTGACGGCAGAGCGGTTCCTGCGGGACCCCTTTAGCGCGGATCCTGCCAGCCGGCTATACCGTACCGGTGATCTGGCCCGCTATCTGCCCGATGGGAATATCGAATACCTGGGACGGGTAGACCACCAAGTCAAGATTCGCGGCTTTCGAGTGGAATTGGGCGAGATTCAGGCTTTGCTGAGCCAGCATAGTGCGGTGCGCGAGGCGGTGGTGGTCGCCCGACAGGACGCCACGGATGCCGCGCGACTGGTGGCTTACTATGTCCCCTGGGATGGCGTCCGTCCGGCGGTGGCCGAGTTGCGCCACTTCCTACGGCGGCAGTTGCCCGACTATATGGTGCCCGCGGTGTTCGTGCCCCTGGAGACGCTGCCGCTGACACCCAACGGCAAGGTGGACCGCAAGGCGCTGCCCGACCCGGATGGAACGCGGCCAGAGCTAGAGGCAGCCTTTGTCATGCCCCGAAACGAGGCGGAGCGCACCATCGCGGCCATCTGGGCCGAGGTGCTGGGCGTGGACAAGGTGGGCGTAGAGGACAATTTCTTTGATCTGGGGGGGCATTCTCTGGCGGCTGCCAAGGTGTATAGCCGTCTGCAGGAGACCTTTCAACGTACCTTTTCGATGGTAGAACTGTTCAAACACCCTACGGTCAGCCTGCTGGCGGAGTATATCAGCCAGGAGACGGGCGATACGACCTGGATGGAGACGAGCCAAAACCGCGCCCAGAAGCAGCGCGAGGCGCTGGTACGCCAGCGTCAACGCATGCAAGCTGTCCGTCAGAGACACTAGACGAGCTATTCCCAGCGGGTGGGTCGGATACCACGTGCAATGAAGACGGGGACGATTCTCCAGGAGATAGAGGGCGGGAGCGGATATGAGTGATTGGGAAACGTTGGATCAAATCGGGGGGCAAGAGATCGCCATCATCGGCATGGCGGGCCGGTTCCCCGGTGCGCAGAACCTGGACGAGTTTTGGCAGAACCTGGTCAATGGAGTGGAGGCCATCTCTACTTTCAGTGACGAGCAGGTTTTGGCCGCCGGAGTGGACCCTGCCCTTGTGGCGAACCCCTACTATGTGAAGGCGGGCGGCGTGCTGAAGGACGTAGAGTTGTTTGATGCCGCGTTCTTTGGCTTTTACCCGCGCGAAGCCGCGCTCACGGACCCCCAGCAACGCCTGTTCCTTGAATGCGCCTGGCAGGCGCTTGAGAGTGCCGGATACGATCCCGAAGCCTACGATGGCCCCATCGGCGTCTATGCGGGTACGGGCATCAGCACCTACCTGCTGTTCAACCTGTTGTCCAGCCCCCGCATAGAATCCACCGACCAATGGGCCGTCGTGATGAACAACGACAAGGATTTCCTGCCCACTCGCGTTTCCTACAAGCTGAATCTGCGCGGGCCGAGCGTCAACGTACAGACGGCTTGCTCCACCTCGCTGGTGGCTGTGCATCTGGCCTGCCAGAGCTTGTTGAGCTATGAGAGCGATATGGCCCTGGCGGGCGGCTCCACCATCCGCATTCCCCAGGAGCGAGGGTATCTGTACCAGGAGGGGGGCATCGCGTCGCCCGACGGACATTGCCGCGCGTTTGACGCCCAGGCGCATGGCACGGTAGGGGGCAACGGCGTGGGCGTGGTAGTGCTCAAGCGCCTGGCTGATGCCCTGGCCGATGGGGATTACATCCACGCCGTCATCAAGGGCTCGGCGATTAACAACGACGGCTCGCTGAAGGTGGGTTATACCGCGCCCAGCGTGGACGGGCAGTCGGAAGTGATCGCGCGGTCCATGGCGATGGCCCAGGTGGACCCTGCGACCATCCATTACATCGAGTGTCATGGAACGGGCACGGGTCTGGGAGACCCCATCGAGATCGCGGCGTTGTCGCAGGCTTTCCAATCTGCCGCGAGCGTGCGGCGGTGTGCCGGGCGGCAGTATGCCGGGCAATTCTGCGCCATCGGCTCGCTAAAGACCAACGTGGGCCACATGGATACCGCCGCCGGGGTAGCCAGCCTGATCAAGACCGCCCTCTCGTTGGAGCACAGGCAACTGCCGCCCAGCCTGCACTACTCGCAGCCCAACCCCAACATTGATTTTGCCGCCACGCCGTTCTATGTGAACGCGCAACTGTCCGAATGGCGGTCGGACGGCGCGCCCCGCCGGGCCGGGGTGAGCTCCTTCGGTATCGGAGGCACCAACGCGCACGTCGTGCTGGAAGAAGCGCCCGCCCGCGAGATATCCAGCGCCTCCCGCCCCTGGCAGGCGTTATTCCTCTCGGCCAAGACAGAGGCGGCCCTGGAGCAGGCCACCTGGAACCTGACCGATCATCTCATGCAGCACCCCGACCTGAACCTGGCCGATGTAGCCTATACGACGCAGGTTGGGCGGCGGGCTTTTGCCCATCGGCGGGTAATCGTCTGCCGGGATGTGGAAGATGTCCTGCGCACGGTAGAGAATCGCGACCCCAAGCGGCTATTCACTGGCCGCAGCGAGCCGGGCGAGCGCCCGGTGGCGTTTCTATTCACGGGGCAGGGCGCGCAATACGTGCAGATGGGCCAAGAGCTATACGAGACCGAGCCGGTCTTTCGCCAGCAGGTGGACTATTGCGCGGACGTGCTGCGGGCGCACCTGGGGCTGGACCTGCGCGACCTGCTCTATCCCCCGCAGGAGCGGGCGGAGGAAGCGGCGGAACGCTTGCAGCAGACGGCCATTACCCAACCCGCGCTCTTTGCCATCGAGTACGCGCTGGCCCGGCTGTGGATGGCCTGGGGCGTGCAGCCGGAGACGTTGATCGGCCACAGTATCGGGGAATATACGGCGGCCTGTCTGGCGGGCATATTCAGCCTGGAGGATGCCCTGGCGCTGGTAGCTGCGCGCGGGCGGATGATGCAGGCGCTGCCCGCCGGTTCCATGTTGAGCGTGCCCCTATCGGAAGAGGAGGTGCGCCCGTACCTGGATGGTCACTTGTCCGTGGCGGTGTTGAACGCGCCGGGCATGAGCGTGGTATCCGGCTCGAGCGAAGCCGTGGACGAGTTGGCGCAGCGGCTGACAGCCGCCGGGGTGGATTTCCGCCGCCTGCACGCCTCGCACGCGTTCCACTCGCCCATGATGGAGCCGATTCTGACCGCCTTTGCCGCGCGGGTGGCCCAGGTGGAACTGCACGCACCCACCATTCCGCTGATTTCCAACGTGACCGGCACCTGGATGACCCCCGACCAGGCGACTGATCCCGCCTATTGGGCCAGCCACCTGCGCCAGACGGTGCGTTTTGGTCAGGGCGTGGAGGAACTGCTCAAGGAGCCTGCACGTGTGTTGCTGGAGGTGGGGCCGGGCCAAACGCTGACCACGCTGGTGCGCCGTCATCCGTTGGCGACCGCGGAGCGGGTGGTGCTCTCCTCTCTGCGCCATCCCAAGGACGAGCAGCCCGACGTGGCCTATACCTTGGGGACGTTGGGCCGCCTGTGGCTGGCCGGAGTGCGGGTGGATTGGGCCGGGTTCTATGCCGACGAGCGCCGCCACCGACTGCCGCTGCCTACCTATCCCTTTGAGCGGCAGCGCTATTACATCGACCTGGACACGACCGGGCAGGCACGGCGCAAAGCGCTGCGCAAGGAACCCCACACGCAGGATTGGTTCTACCTCCCCTCCTGGAAGCGCACACCGTTGCCCCGGCCAGCCGTCGAGGAAAAGGGAAACTGGCTGCTGTTCGGTGAGTCTGGCGGGCTGACCGCCGAGATGGCCGCGCGCCTGCGGACAATGGGGCGGCAGGTAATCACGGTGGTGCCGGGCGGGCGCTTTGCTCAGGTGGACGACCAGCATTACCTGCTGAACCCGCAAGAGCCGGGGCACTATGATCGGCTGCTGCGGGCGCTGGCTGCAACGGACGCTACCCCCGCCGGGATTGCCTACTTGTGGGGGATGGGCCACGGCGAAAAGGCCGTGCCGGAGGCGCTGGACGCCGGTTTCTACCCGCTGCTGTACCTGGCGCAGTCCTGGGGGCGGCAGCCGGAAGCCGGGCCGGTAGAGATAGACCTGATCACCGATGGCCTGCACGAGGTCGTGGGCGGCGAGCCGCTGCCGGTGGGCGCGGCCCCGTTGTTGGGGCTGGGCCGAGTGATTCCGCAGGAATTCCCGGCGATACGCTGCCGGGTCGTGGATGTGCTGGCTCCGGAGGTGGGAGCATCAGGGGAAGCGCAACTGGCCGACTGGCTGGCCCGCGAGTGCCTGTCCGGGGCGGAGGAAACCGTCGTCGCCTATCGCGGCCGCCATCGGTGGGTGCAGGCGTTCGAGCGCATCCCCGCGAGCAAAGCTGCGCCAGAGGTGGAGCCGGAACCGGTTTTGAGGTCGGGCGGAGTCTACCTGATCACTGGTGGGCTGGGGCGGATTGGCCTGACGATGGCCGGGCAGTTGGCGCAGCGCGTGCAGGCCCGGCTGGCCCTGGTAGATCGCATCGCCTTGCCCCCGCGCGAGGATTGGAACCGCTGGCTGTCCGCGCACGACGAGACGGACGCAACCAGCGCCAGGATTCAGTCCGTGCGGGCCTGCGAGACGCTGGGCGCGGAGGTGCTGTTGTTGCAGGCCGACGTGGCAGATCGGACGCAGTTGGCACAGGCGGTAGCCGAGACGAATACCCGCTTTGGGGCGCTGTATGGCGTGGTGCACGCCGCCGGGATCGTGGGAGACGCGGCGGTGATCTCTCTGCCAGCGACGGACCGGGCCGCCTGCGAGCGGCAATTCGGCGCCAAGCTATACGGCTCCCTGGCGTTGGCCGACGCGCTGGCTGACAGGCCGCTCGATTTCGTGTTGCTCATGTCCTCCCTCTCTGCCCTGCTGGGCGGGTTGGGGTTCGCGGCCTATGCCGGGGCGAACGCCTGCCTGGATGCGACGGCCCAACGACAGCGCCGCGCCACCGGCGTGTCCTGGATCAGCGTGAACTGGGAGGGCTGGCGGTTCGCCGAGGAACAGGGATTACCCCTGGGCGGCGAGGCCGGGCTGTTCCTGACCCCTGAGGAGGGCGTGGCTGCCTTTGAGTACGCCCTGACGCTGCGAGAGTATCCGCAGGTGGCCCTCTCGACGGGCGACCTGACCCTGCGGTTGGAGCGCGTGGAGGCGCGAGGCGAACGGGCGGTGGAGGAAGCGCACCAGACCGGGGAGGTGGCCGTGCAGGCCCGGCCCGGCTTGCAGACGGAATATGCCGCCCCGCGCAACGATCTGGAGCGGGCGTTGGCGGAAACATGGCGAAAGGTGCTGGGTATCGCGCAGGTGGGCATCCACGACGACTTTTTCCAGTTGGGCGGCGATTCGCTCTTAGCCACGCAACTGATCTCCCGCGTGCGGGATACGTACAAGATGGAGCTACCCCTGCGCAAGCTGTTCGAGGAGCCGACGGTATCGGGACTGGCTGCGCTGATCGAGGCGGGAAGCGCAGAGCAGGCCCAGACACCGGGCTTGCAGCCGATACCGCGCATGGCGCGTGAAGGTTCGCTGCCCCTCTCCTTCGGCCAGCAACGGCTCTGGTTCCTGGATCGGTTGGAGCCGGATAGCCCCCTGTACAATAACTCGGCGGCGGTGCAAGTGACGGGGGCGCTGGACCCGGCCATTTTGGGGCGCTGCCTGAACGCTGTTGTGCAGCGACACGAGGTGCTGCGCACTACCTTTGGCGAGGTAGCAGGGCAGCCCATGCAGCGCGTTGCCGACGAGCTGGAAATGCCGCTGACCGTGCTGGACCTGCGAGACCTGCCCGCCACCGAGCGCGAGGCCCGTGTGATAGAGCTGGCTCGCCAGGATGGCCGCCAGCCCTTTGACCTGACCCAGGGGCCACTGATGCGGGTGACGCTGCTGCAACTGGCCGAGCGCGAACAGGTGCTTTTGGTGAGCATGCACCACATCATCTCTGACGGCTGGTCGGTGGCGGTGCTGATTCGCGAGTTGGCGGCGCTGTATATTGCTTTTGCGGCCGGGCGGCCCTCTCCGCTGCCAGAGTTGCCCATTCAGTACGCGGATTGGGCCGCGTGGCAGCGGGCCTGGATGGAGGGGGACGCGCTGGAGATGCAGGTGGCCTATTGGAAGGCCCAGTTGGGAGACCTGCCCCCGGCGCTGGAACTGCCCACCGATCACCCGCGCCCTGCCGTGCAGACCGCGCATGGGGCCAACGCCTGGTTCTCCCTACCACCGGAGCTATCCAAGGCGATGGAGGCCCTCAGCCAGCGCGAGGGAAGCACGCTCTTCATGACGCTGCTGGCGGCGCTGCAGACCCTGTTCTACCGCTATACGGGGCAGGAGGACATCTGCATCGGCACGCCGGTAGCAAATCGCAACCGTTCCGAGACGGAGGGGCTGATCGGCTTTTTGCTGAATACACTGGCCCTGCGTACGGATCTGTCGGGCAACCCGACGTTCCGCGAGGTGCTGGGGCGGGTGCGCGAGGTGGCGCTGGGGGCGTATGCCCATCAGGAGGTGCCGTTCGAGGCGCTGGTAGAGGCGCTACATCCCCGGCGAGATATGAGCCGCGCGCCATTGTTCCAGGTGATGTTTGACCTGCAATCCGCGCCGCTGGAGGCGTTACGCCTGCCTGACGTGACGTTCCGGCCTTTGCCAGTGGATAACGGGACTGCCAAGTTCGATCTGGCCCTATCGATGGAACAGGCCGAGGGCGGGCTGCGGGGCTATCTGAACTATAACACGGACCTGTTCGACCCGCAGACGATAGAACGGATGCTGGCGCACTTACTCGCGCTGCTGGAAGGGATCGTGGCGAATCCGGACGGCCGCATCGCGGACCTGCCGCTGCTCACGGCGGAGGAGCGGCAGCGGATCGTCGTCGAGTGGAACCGCGCTGCGAGTACGGGCGCGCCTGTTGAGACGAGCGTGGTGAGCCGGTTCGAGGCCCAAGTGGCACGCACGCCCGAAATCCTGGCGGTGACCTGCGACGGCAGTACCCTGACCTACGGGGAACTCAACCGGCAGGCCAACCAGCTCGCCCATCACTTGCTGCAACTGGGCGTTGGCCCGGAAGGGATGGTGGGCGTCTGTCTGGAACGCTCGCAGGCGGCAGTGGTGGCCCTGCTAGCTACGCTAAAGGCAGGCGGGGTGTATGTGCCGCTCGATCCTGGCTATCCGGCGGAGCGACTGGCTTATATGCTAGAAGATGCCCGAGTCACCGTGCTGCTCACCGAGCAGGCGCTCGCCGAGCGGGCATTGATACGGGGCCTGCCCGCCCATCGAGCGCAGGTGGTCTGCCTGGATGCCGATGCCGACGCCATCGCGGGGCAGCGGGCGGATAATCTGTCCCCGAATATCGCGGCGGCAAATCTGGCGTATGTGATCTATACCTCCGGCTCCACGGGTGCGCCCAAGGGGGTGGCGGTGCCTCACGGGGCGCTGGCTACCCATATCCGCGATGTCGCAGGGCACTATGCGCTGACCGCCGGGGACCGAGTGCTCCAGTTCCCCTCGCTGAACTTTGATCCATCGCTGGAGCAAATCCTGGGCGCGCTCACGGTGGGGGCAACGGTGGTGCTGCGGGGGCGTGACCTCTGGTCTCCGGACGAGTTTGCTCGGCGGGTGGCGCAAGAGCGTGTGACCGTCGCCAATCTGCCCACGGCCTACTGGCATCATCTGACCCAGGCGTGGGGCGGGAATGGCGGAGGGGCATCAGTAAACGGTCTGCGGCTGGTCATCCCCGGCGGGGATGCTGTGCGCCCGGAGGCGGTGCAGCGTTGGATGCAGATGCCGTTGCGGGAAGTGTGTCTGTTGAACGCCTACGGCCCTACCGAGACGATCATTACGGCCACTACCTATCAAGTGCCGCCCGATTTCGGGGCGGAGCGCTCCCGGGTGCCTATCGGGAAGCCGCTGCCCAATCGCGCAGCCTATATCCTGGATGGACACGGCCAGCCGGTGCCCGTGGGCGTGGCCGGGGAGTTGTATCTGGGCGGGGTGGCGTTGGCGCGGGGCTATTTGCATCACCCTGATCTGACAGCGGCGCGGTTTGTGCCCGACCCGTTCAGCCAGGAACCGGGGGCGCGACTATACCGCACCGGCGATCTTGCCCGCTACCTGCCCGATGGGACCATCGAGTTCTTCGGACGGGTGGATTATCAACTCAAAATCCGCGGCTATCGCGTGGAGCCGGGCGAGATTGAGGCCCTGCTGGAGCGCCACCCCGCCGTGCGCGAGGCGGTGGTCCAGCCGTGGGAGGACGAGGGCGGCGACAAGTATCTCGCGGCCTATGTCGTGAGCGGGAATGGTGCGGCCTTGCCGATTGACGAACTGGGGGAGTACCTGCGAGATAGGCTGCCGGACTATATGGTGCCGTCGGCGATTGTGCCGTTGGACGCCCTGCCAACCCTGCCTACTGGCAAAGTGGATCGGCGGGCCTTACTGCGTCCCACGGACGGCAGTCGGACCGGGACAGCGCGGACCTATGTGGCCCCGCGCACCCCGTTGGAGGAGGAACTGACCCGCCTCTGGGCGGAGGTGCTGCACGTCGAGCGAGTGGGTGTAGAGGATAACTTCTTTGATCTCGGCGGGCATTCCTTGCTGGCGGCCCAACTGGCCTCGCGCGTGCGAGAGGTGTTCCAGGTGGAAGTGCCTCTGCGCGCCCTGTTCGAGTCGCCCACCGTGGCGGCCCTTTCCGTGACCATCGCGGAGCTACAGGCCACACACATGGACGAAGAAGGGCTGGGCGAACTGCTGGATGAACTGGAGAGCCTCTCGGACGAGGATGTGCAAAAGCTGCTGGACGATGAGACGGCTTTGGAATAACGGAGATGGTAGATGAGCGATTTGCGCAAGCGTATTGCCGACCTTTCACCGGAAAAGCGCGCTCTGCTCGTGGAGCGTTTGAAGGGAAAACAGAGTGCCGGGCCGCTGATTGGCAAGCGACCTGACCCGCAGACATACCCCCTGTCTTTCGCCCAACAGCGCATGTGGTTCCTGCACCAGATGGAGCCGGATAGCCCGCTGTACAACATCCCCGCTGCCGTGCGGTTGACGGGTGATCTGGACGTGCCCGCCTTGCAGCGTAGCCTGCAAGAGATCGTCCGCCGCCACGAGACTTTGCGCGCTACCTTTGTCGCCAAGATGGGCCATGTGATGCAGAGCATCCAGGGGGAAGCCGAACTATCTCTCCCGGTGGAGGATTTGCGCGATCTGCCGCAAGCCGAGCGAGAGGACGCATGGCAACGGCTGGCCCTGGAGGATGCCCGGCAGCCCTTTGATCTGACGCGTGACCTGCTGCTGCGCGTGCGGCTGCTGCGGCTGGGCGAGCGGGAGTATGTTGTGCTGCTGACCATGTACCACATCGCCTCGGATGGCTGGTCGGTGGGGGTGCTGGTGCGCGAACTGGCCGCCCTGTACGCCGCCTATGCCGCTGGCAGCTCTGCTCCCCTGCCGGAACCACTCATCCAGTACGCGGATTTCGCGCACTGGCAGCGCGAGTGGTTGCAGGGCGATGTGCTGGCGCAGCAACTCGACTACTGGCGGAAACAGTTGGCGGGCGCGCCGCCTATGCTAGAGCTCCCCACGGACTGGCCGCGCCCGGCTGTGTTGACCTACAACGGCGCACACTATACCTTCCCGATTCCGTCGAGCCTGTCCGATGGCTTGCAGGCGTTGAGCCGCCAGCAAGGGGCGACTCTATTCATGACCCTGCTGGCCGCGTACCAGGCGATGCTGTATCGCTATACCCGGCAGGAAGACGTGTGCGTCGGCACGCCGGTGGCCAACCGCAACCGGGCCGAGATCGAGGGGCTGATCGGTTGCTTTGTGAACACGTTGGTCATGCGCAGCAACCTGGGGGATGATCCCACCTTCCGGCAACTGCTGGCCCGGGTGCGGGAGACGGCCCTGGAGGCGTATGCCCACCAGGATGTGCCTTTTGAGATGCTGGTAGACGAATTGCGCCCAGAGCGCACGCTGAGCTATACCCCCCTGTTCCAGGCGGTGTTTGCCCTGGAAGAATCCCCGATGGACCACCTGCCACTGCCGGGGATGAGGCTGCAATTGCTGGAGGTCGAGACGGGTACGGCCAAGTTCGACCTGACCCTGTTCGTCGAGCAAGGGGCTGATGGGGTGCTCAAGGGGATATTCGAGTACAACACGGACCTGTTCGAGGCGGCCACTGTCGAGCGGATGGCCCGCCATTTCGTGCGCTTGCTGGAAGGGATTGTCGCGGACCCTGACCAGCAGGTGTCCCGATTGTCCCTGCTGGCCGAGGCAGAGCGACGGCAATTGCTGGACGAGTGGGCTTCCGTGACGGTGCCTTATCCGCGGGACGCCACCATTCATGATCTGTTCGCGGAGCAGGCTGCCCGCACGCCGGACGCTGTGGCCCTGATGTTCGAGGATGACGAATACACTTATGCCGAACTGAACCGGCGAGCGAACCAACTGGCGCACCGTTTGCAGGCGTTGGGCGTGGGGCCGGATGTACTGGTCGGGCTGATTATGGAGCGCTCGGCAGAGATGGTGGTGGCCCACCTGGCGATTCTGAAGGCGGGTGGAGCTTATCTGCCGCTCGGCGCTGATCTGCCGCAGGAGCGGCTGGCCTTTACCTTGCGGGATGGAGGCGCGTCCATTCTGCTGACCCAGCAACACCTGGCGAAGCAATTGCCCGCCTTCCCCGGCACGGTGATCTGCCTGGACAAGGATTGGCGGCGATTCGCCGGGGAGAGCGCCGAGAACCCCCGCAGTGAGGCGACAGCGGAAAACCTGGCGTATGTCATGTATACCTCCGGGTCTACGGGCCGCCCCAAGGGGGTGGGCGTTCTGCATCGGGGCGTAGTGAGTCTCGTGCAGGGGGCAAACTATGCCCGGTTGGGGCCGGATGTGGTGTTCCCCCAGATGGCGCCCATCTCGTTCGACGCGGCCACGCTGGAAATCTGGGGCTCCCTGCTGAATGGCGGGCGGTTGGCGGTGTTGCCTCCCCATCAACTCTCGCTGGCCGAGATCGGAGAGGGGTTGCGCCGCTATGGAGTGACCCATGCGTGGATCACCACCAGCCTGTTCCAGTTGTTGGTGGACGAACGTCTGGAAGACCTGAAAACACTGCGGCATATTCTCACCGGCGGCGATGTGGCTTCCCCGGCCCACTTCCAGCGGGCGTTCGAGGGGCTGGAGGGTGTGTCGCTGACCAATGCCTACGGCCCGACGGAAAACACGACTTTTTCCACGTTCTACCCGGTCACCGATTGGGGGGAGATTCGCCGTTCGGTGCCCATTGGTCGCCCCATCGCCAATAGCTCGATCTATGTCCTGGACGAGCACCTGTCTCCGGTACCCATCGGCGTGCCGGGGGAAGTCTACGTGGGCGGCGATGGGCTGGCGCGCGGCTATTTGAATCGTCCGGAACTGACTGCCGAGCGGTTTGTAGCGAACCCTTTTGTGCGGGAAGCGCGGGCGCGTCTGTACAGGACGGGCGACCTGGGGCGCTACCTGCCCGACGGCAACATCGAGTTCCTGGGACGCGTGGATGATCAGGTCAAGGTGCGCGGCTTTCGCATCGAGCCAGCTGAGGTGCAGGTGGTATTGGGCCAGCATCCAGCGGTGCGCGACGTGGTGGTCGTGGCGCGCGAGGACACGCCGGGGGAAAAGCGGCTAGTGGCGTATCTGCTCCCCGATGAAGAGGCGCCCGATATCAGTGACCTGCGCAGCTTTATGCGGGAGCGCTTGCCAGAGTATATGGTGCCGTCGGCGTTTGTATTCCTGGACGCGTTCCCCATGACTTCCAGCGGCAAGGTGGACCGCCAGGCCCTGCCCGCGCCGGAGTGGAGTCGGGACAATCTCAGGCAGGATTACGTGGCCCCGCGCACGCCGCTCGAGCAGTTCCTGGCCGAGAAATGGCAGGAACTGCTGGGCATCGAGCGGGTGGGGGTGCACGACAACTTTTTCGAGCTGGGCGGCGATTCCTTGCAGGCGGCCATGTTGATTAACAAGGTGCAGGAAGAGTTGGGCGTAAACACCCACGTGCGCACAATTTTTATGGCCCCTACCATCGCCGAGATGGCTCCCTACATGATCGAGTACTACCCCGATGCTGTCGCCAGGGTTGGACAGGTGGCTTCTGATACCGTCTTGCAGCAGGCCCTTGAGCAGGACATTGCCGACGAGGGTGCTTCAGGGCTGGCAGGAGGATCCCCCATTGTAGATACCGACAGCATCGCCCACATTCGGCGACTGGTCAAGGCCCTGCCCCCGCGCGAGTCGCAGGCAGTTGCGGTTGTGGCCGAGGACAAGAACCCGCCCGCCATTTTCGTCCTGTCACCGCCCCGCTCCGGCTCGACGCTGCTACGCACCATGCTGGCCGGGCATGCCGGGCTGTTCGCCCCGCCGGAGATGGACCTGCTGTCGTTCAACACGCTGGACGAGCGCCGGACCGCTTTTTCCGGTGACAATAGCTTCTGGTTACAAGGCGTCATCCGGGCAGTCATGGAGGCCAGGGACGTCGAGGTCGAGGAGGCGCAGCGCCTGATGGAGGCGTACGAAGCGCAAAAATTGAGCACGCACGAGTTCTACCGGCTGCTCCAGGAATGGATTGCGCCCCGCGTGCTGGTGGATAAAACGCCGGTGTATGCCCTGGATGCCGAGATTCTGCATCGCATGGAGAGCGATTTCCGCGATGCGCGCTATATCCATCTGGTGCGCCACCCCTATGGCACTATCTATTCCTTCATCGAGGCCAAGCTAGATCAGGTGTTTTTCCGCTACGCGCATCCCTTCTCCCGACGGACGCTGGCGGAACTGGTGTGGATCATCAGTCACCAGAATATCCTGGCGTTCTTGCAGAACGTGCCCGCCGAGCGGCAGCACCAGATGTCCTTTGAGCAACTGGTGCGAGACCCCGAGGGGAGTATGCGGGATCTGTGCCGGTTCCTGGGGGTCGAGTTCCACTCCTGCCTGGTGCAGCCTTACGACGGGCAGCGAATGACGGACGGCATTCAACCCGGCGTGCAGATGGTGGGTGATTTCAAGTTCTACCTGCGCGACAAGATCGATCCCGAGGTGGCGGATCGTTGGCAAAGATTCCATACCACCGATTTCCTGAGCGATATCGGTTGGGGTCTGGCGGAATCGCTGGGCTACCAGCGCTCGACGGTGGCCCAGGCAGCGCCGGATACAGCACCGGAGGCGCAGCACGCGGCGAACAATCCTCTGGGGCGGCTGCGGCCCGTGTCGCGCGAGCGGCAACTGTTGGGAGAATTGCCGCTCTCCTTTGCCCAGCAACGGCTCTGGTTCCTGGATCAATTCGAGCCGGGCAACTCGTTCTACAACATCCCCTCGGCCGTGCGGATGACCGGGGCGCTGGACGCGCAGGCGTTGGAGCAGAGCATCAACGAGATTATCCGGCGGCATGAGGTGTTGCGTACCACCTTTAGCGCGGTGGATGGCCGAGCAGTGCAGGCCATCGCGCCGAGCCTGACCATCACGGTGCCGGTGACCGACCTGCGCGATCTGCCCGAGGCCGCGAGACCGGACGGCGGACGGGATGCGCAGATGCAACGCATCGCGCGGGAAGAAGCCCGCCGCCCCTTTGATCTGAACCACGGACCATTGTTGCGCGTGCGGCTCTTGCGCCTGGAGGAACAGGAGCACGTGCTGCTGCTGAGCATGCACCACATCGTGTCGGATGGCTGGTCTACGGGCGTGTTGATCCGCGAACTGGCGGCGCTCTATCGCGCGTTTGCCGGGAGTAAGCCCTCGCCGCTACCGTCGCTGCCCATTCAGTATGCCGATTATGCCTACTGGCAGCGGGAGTGGTTGCAGGGCGAGACGCTGCAAGCCGAGTTGGCCTACTGGAAGGAGCGCCTGAGCGGTTGCCCGGCGCACCTGGAATTGCCCACGGACCGGCCCCGCCCGGCGGTACAGACGTTGCGGGGCGCAACGCACTGGTTCGAGCTATCCGGCGCGCTGGCCCGCAAGGTAGAGCGACTGGCGCGGGAGGAGCGGGCCTCGCTGTTCATGACTCTCCTGGCGGCTTTCCAGACGCTGCTGTACCGCTACACCGGCCAGGAGGACATCTGTGTGGGCACGCCGGTGGCTAACCGGAACCGCCCCGAGATCGAGCCGTTGATTGGCTTTTTCGTCAATACGCTGGTGCTGCGCGGTGACCTGTCGGGCAACCCCACCTTCCGGGAGTTATTGCAGCGGGTGCGGGAGACGGCGCTGGGGGCGTATGCCCACCAGGACGTGCCCTTTGAGATGCTGGTGGATGAACTGAATGTGGCCCGCGACTTGAGCCACACGCCGTTATTCCAGGTGATGTTCACCGTGCAGGACGCGCCAATGGAATCGCTGCGGATCCCCGGCCTGACCCTCAGCCCGCTGCAACCGGATAGCGGCGCGGCCAAGTTCGACCTGACTCTGGCGGTCGTCAAAAAGCGCAAGACTCTCAGGGTCTCGCTGGAATACAACACGGATCTGTTCGATCAGGCGACCATTGAGCGGATGGCAGGCCATCTGCTCGCGCTCGTGGAAGAGATTGTAGCCAATCCCGATGCGCCCATCGCCACGCTGCCCCTGCTGACGGAGGTGGAGCGGCGGCAACTACTGGACGAGTGGGTCGGTGAGAGAGTGTCCTATCCGCGTGAAGCCACCGTCCACGAGTTGTTTGCGGAACAGGCCGCCCGCACGCCGGAGGCGGTGGCGGTAGTATTCGAGAACGAGTCGCTGACCTACGGGGAACTGAACCGGCGCGCGAATCAGTTGGCGCACTATTTGCGGAAGCGAGGCGTCGGGCCGGAAGTACTGGTAGGACTTTGCGTGGAGCGTTCGCTGGAAATGATCGTGGGCATAATGGGGGTGCTCAAGGCGGATGGGGCGTATCTACCGCTGGACCCCAGCTACCCGGCGGATCGGATTGCCTACATGCTGGAAGACGCGGGAACAGCCGTGTTGCTGACTCAGGAGCGGCTGCTTGATCGCCTCACTTCATTTGAGGGAGAAACGCTGTGCCTGGATAGAGACTGGCCAGAGGTTGCCCGGCAACCCGACGAGAACCCCGAGATTCGGGCGACAGCCGACAATCTTGTGTACGTGATCTATACCTCCGGTTCCACGGGCCGCCCCAAGGGGGCGCAGTTGGTTCATCGCGGGTTGGTGAACCTGACGTGGTATCTGACTGAACGCTACAAGATCGAGCGTAGTAGTCGAATCCTACAATTTGCCTCACTGAGCTTTGACGTCTCGGCGCACGAGATTGTCCCGGCGCTGTTACACGGGGCGCGGCTGTATCTGGCGCGGCGGGAGACGTTAGTGAGCGCCCCAGAGCTTTTGCATCTGCTACGGGAGGCCGAGATCAGCATCGCCTCGATTCCGCCCAGCTTGCTGGCCGTGCTGGAAGAAGGCGATCTGCCTGCCCTGCAAACGTTGATGTCGGCGGGGGAGGCGTGCCCGGTGGAGGTGGCCCGGCGCTGGTCGGCGGGGCGTTGTTTCCTGAACGGGTACGGCCCTACCGAGACGACGGTGATAGCGTCCTACTACCAGGCGGAGAGCGTGCCGGAGGGGGCTACGAGCATCTCCATCGGGAAGGCTGTCGCCAATAGCTGGTTGTATGTGCTGGATGGACAGGGGCAGTTGGTGCCAGTAGGAGTGCCAGGGGAGCTGTACATTGGAGGGATAGCCGTTGGCCGGGGATACCTGGATCGCCCGGATCTGACGGCGGAGCGGTTCGTGCCCGACCCCTTTAGCGGGGAGGCCGGGGCGCGGCTGTATCGCACAGGGGATCGGGTGCGCTACTTGCCGGACGGGAACATAGACTTCCTGGGGCGGATGGACTACCAGGTGAAGGTGCGGGGCTACCGCATCGAACTGGGCGAGATCGAGGCAGTGCTGCGGGATCAGGTGGGGGTAAAGGGCGCGGTGGTGCTGGCGCGAGAGGACGGATCGGGGCAAAAGCGCCTGGTGGCCTACGTCGTGCCAGAAGGAGAAGCGCCCTCTATTGGGAAGCTGCGCGAAGGATTGGGAAGCAAGCTGCCAGAATATATGGTGCCGACGACGTACGTGTTCCTGGCGGCGTTCCCCCTGACGGGCAGCGCCAAGGTGGACCGCAAGGCGCTGCCCGCGCCAGAGGCCGCGCGGCCTGATCTGGAGAGCGACTATGTGGCTCCGCGCACGCCGGAAGAGCAGGTCATGGCGGGCATCTGGGCGCGGGTGTTGGGCGTCGAGCGGGTGGGCGTGCAGGACAACTTTTTCGAATTGGGCGGCGATTCCATCCTGAGCATCCAGGTCGTCGCGCGGGCCAACCAGGCCGGGTTGCGCATCAGCCCGCGCCAGGTGTTCCGGTACCCGACCGTGGCGGCGTTGGTGGCGGTGGCGGGCAAGGGGCCGGAAGTGCAGGCGGAGCAGGGGTTGGTGACGGGCGCGGTCCCACTGACCCCCATCCAGCGCCATTTCCTGGCGCAGAATCTGCCGAACCCGCACCACTGGAATCAGGCGGTGTTGCTGGAGGTGCACGAGGCGCTGGACCCAGAGTTGCTGCGGCAGACGGTGGAACACTTGTTGGCGCATCACGATGCGTTGCGGCTGCGCCTTCATCTCACGCCGGATGGCTGGCAGCAGACATACGCTGACCTGGATGGGCGCGCGCCCTTTAGCTACGTGGACCTGTCCAGCCTGCCGGAGGGCGAGCAGCGAGCGGCCGTCGAGCGCGAGGCTGCCCGGCTACAGGGTAGCCTGCATCTGACGGAGGGGCCGCTGTTGCGGGTGGCCTATATGCACCTGGGAGGCGGGCAGCCGGGGCGATTGTTGCTGGTTGCCCATCATCTGGTGATAGACGGCGTATCCTGGCGGGTGCTGTTCGAGGATTTGACGACGGTCTACCGGCAGTTACAGCAGGGGCAGGCGGTGACCTTGCCGCCCAAGACGACCTCGTTCCGCCAGTGGGCGAGTCGCCTGGAGGAGTATGCCCGGCGGGATGCGGTGCGAGAGCAATTGGGCTACTGGCAGTCGCTTGGCGCGGGAGTATACCCGCTGCCCGTGGATTGGCCGGAAGGGGCCAACACCGAGGCGTCGGCGGAATGGGTGCGCAGCGGCCTGACCGAGGAAGAGACGGCGGCCCTGCTGCGTGACGTGCCTGCCGCCTATGGTACCGAGATCAACGACGTCCTGCTGACGGCGCTGGCGCGGGCGTTTCGCGAGTGGACGGGCGCGCCCTCTCTGCTGGTGGACCTGGAGGGACATGGGCGGGAGAGCCTGTTCGAAGACGTGGACCTGTCGCGCACGGTGGGCTGGTTCACGGCGCTCTATCCGGTGCGCCTCGATCTAGGCATGATCGAGCACCCCGGCGAGGCGCTCAAGGCGGTCAAGGAGCAGTTGCGCGGCATCCCGCAGCGCGGCCTGGGCTATGGCCTGTTGCGCCATCTGGGGGATAGGCAGGCGGCGGCTGCTCTGCAAGCCTTGCCGCAAGCGCAAGTCAGTTTCAACTATTTGGGCCAGTTCGAGTTCGGCCTGAACGGGGCCTTGTTGGCCCCGGCGCGCGAGTCCGCCGGGCCGGAGCGCGCCCCGCAGGCTCCCCGCGCCTATCTGCTGGACATCAGCGGCAGCGTGCGGGGCGGGCGGCTACAACTGGACTGGATGTATAGCGGCAACCAGTATCGCCGGGAGACCATCGAGTCCCTGGCGGAGGGGTACTTACGGGCGCTGCGGGAAATCATCGCCCATTGTCAGGCGCCCGAGGCCGTGGGCTATACCGTGTCCGACTTCCCGGAGGCCAGTCTGAACCAGGAGGAACTGGATGAGGTCCTTCTGGAGTTGAAGGAGGTCAGTGGTGACGAGTAACGCAGGCAAGAGGGACATCGAAGCCATCTATCCCCTGTCTCCCATGCAGGAGGGGATGCTATTCCATAGCCTGTACGCCCCGGAATCGGGAGTGTATGTGGAGCAGTTGGGCTGCGCGTTGCTTGGGGAGTTGGACGTGCCCGCCTTTGAGCGGGCCTGGCAGCGCGTAGTGGAGCGGCATTCCATCTTGCGCACCTCCTTTCTCTGGAAGCGGCTGGACAGAATCTTGCAGGTTGCCCATCGCCAGGCCAAGGTATCGTTGGCACAGGAGGATTGGCGCGGGCTGTCGCCCGCCGAGCAGGAAACGCGCCTGGCAGCATTCCTGCAAGCGGACAGGCAGAGGGGGTTTGATCTGGCCCGGCCTCCCCTGACACGGCTAACCTTGCTGCGGACTGGCGATCAGGCGTATCGTTTTGTCTGGAGCCACCATCACACCATCATGGACGGCTGGTCGCTGCCGTTGCTGCTCAAGGAAGTGCTGGCCTGCTACGAGGCGTTTCATCAGGGGCGCGACCTGTATCTTGCCCCGCCCCGTCCGTATCGCGAGTATATCGCCTGGCTGCAACGGCAGGATGCCGCGCAGGCGGAAGCCTACTGGCGCAAGGCGCTGCAGGGCATTGCTGCGCCTACGCCGTTGAGCGTGGACGGCACGTATCCGCATCGAGGTTATGCCGAGGAAAAGGGGCGCCTGTCGGCGCAAGTCACGGCTCAACTGCTGGCGCTGGCGCGGCAGCATCGCCTGACGCTGAGCACGCTGGTGCAAGGGGCGTGGGCATTATTGCTGGGGCGCTATAGCGGCGAGGAGGATGTGGTGCTGGGGGCGACCGTCTCAGGCCGACCGCCGGAACTGCCCGGCGTCGAGACGATGGTGGGCCTGTTCATCAACACCCTGCCGGTGCGCGTACACCTGCCGGGAGACCAGCCGGTGGCCGAGTGGCTGGGGGGGTTGCAGGCGCAGTTGGTGGAGATGCGCCAGTACGAGCACGTCGCCCTGAGCCAGGTGCAGGGCTGGAGCGCGATTCCCCGCGACCGACCATTGTTCGAGAGCATCCTGGTGTTCGAGAATTACCCGGTGGACGGGGCGCTGCGCGAGCAACAGGGGAGCCTGCGCATGGCCGACGTGCGTTCCGTCGAGCAGACTAACTACCCCCTGACCGTCGTGTCGGGGCCGGGGGAGGAACTCCCCCTGACCATCTCCTATGATCGCAGCCGGTTTGACGCGGACACGGTGCGGCGGATGGTAGGCCATCTGTCCATGCTGCTGGAGGGCATCGCCACGCGGCCCGACGAGCATCTGTCGGCGCTGCCCCTGCTGACCGAGGTGGAGCGGCGGCAAATCCTGGTTGATTGGAACGCCACCGCGCTGGAATACCCGCAGGAGCGTTGCGCCCACGCGCTATTCGAGGCCCAGGCGGATCAGCGTCCGGAGGCCGTGGCCCTGGTGTTCGAGCAGGAGCAAATGACCTACGGGGAACTGGAGCGGCGGGCGAACCAACTGGCCCATCGCCTGCAATCGCTGGGCGTAGGACCGGAAACGCTGGTGGGGATTTGCGCCGAGCGCTCGTTGGAGATGATCGTGGGCATGTTGGGCGTGCTCAAGGCGGGCGGCGCGTACCTGCCGCTGGACCCCGATTACCCGCCGGAGCGGCTGGCCTATATGCTGGAAGATGCGCAGGTGAGCGTTTTGCTCACCCAGGAGCGCCTGCTCTCGCGGCTGCCTGGACATGACGCGCAGGTGATCTGCCTGGACCGGGATTGGGCGGACATTGCCCAGGAGAGCGCCGCCCGGCCATCCAGCGCGGCGACCAGCGACAATCTGGCCGCGCCAGAGAACCTGGCGTACGTGATCTATACCTCCGGTTCCACAGGCCGCCCCAAGGGCACGCTGCTGCGCCACCGGGGGCTGGCGAACCTGTACAGCGCCTATACCCAGGTGTTCCACGTGGGGCCGGGCGAGCGCGTGCTGCAATTTGCCTCGGCCAGCTTTGACGCGTCTGTGTGGGAAGTGTACATGGCGTTGCTGACGGGCGCTACCCTGCACCTGGCCCGCCGGGAGACGTTGATGTCCATACCGGACCTGCATCGCCTGTTGCAGGAGCAGGGTATTACCATCGCCACGCTGCCCCCGGCGGTGTTGCGCCTGCTGCCTGCTGAGGGATTGCCCGCGCTGCACACGCTCATCTCTGCCGGGGAAGCCTGCTCGCCAGAGATTGTGAACCGCTGGGCGGCTGGTCGACGCTTCTTTAACGGGTACGGCCCGACGGAGAATACGGTAGCGTCTACCTGGGGAGAGGTCAGGGTCGGGGCGGAGGTTACTACGGTCCCTCTCGGGCGGCCCATCCCCAACGCCGCATGCTATGTGCTGGATCATGCCCTCCAGCCGGTCCCCGTGGGAGTGCCCGGCGAGTTGTATGTCGGCGGGCCGGGTCTGGCGCGGGGGTATTTGCGGCGCCCCGACCTGACGGCGGAACGATTCATCGCCCACCCGTTTGTGGATGACCCGCAGGCGCGGCTCTACAAGACGGGCGACCTGGTGCGCTACCGCCCCGATGGCAAGCTAGAGTTTGTGGGGCGGATAGACCATCAGGTGAAGGTGCGGGGGTTCCGCATCGAGCTGGGGGAGATCGAGGCCGCATTGGAGCGGCATCCTGCCGTGCAGATGGCGGCGGTATTGGCCCGCGAGGATGCGGGTGCCGACAGGCAGTTGGTGGCCTATATTGTGCCTGCCGATGGAGTCGCACCCGACGTAGCCGACTTGCGAAATCTGGTGCAGGCCAGGCTGCCAGACCATATGGCTCCTGCGGTGTATGTGCTCCTGGAAAGGATGCCCCTGACGCCCAGCGGCAAAATAGACCGCCGGGCGCTGCCCGCGCCGGATGGGACGCAACTGGAGGCCGAGCGTCCCTATATCGCGCCGAACACTCCCCTGGAGGAACTGGTCGCCGGGGTGTGGGAGCAGGTGTTGGGCGTGCGGCGGGTCAGCGCGGATGACAGCTTTTTCGCGCTGGGCGGGCATTCCCTGCTGGCTACCCAGGTCATTTCCCGTCTGCGGAACGTCCTGGGCATCGAGGTTCCTTTGCGAGACCTGTTCGAGACGCCGACAGTGGCCGCGTTGGCGGAGCGGATCGGGGAGGCGCTGCGGGCCGACGCGGGCGCCGAGTCGCCCGCTATCGTGCCCGTGTCGCGTGAGGGGGAACTACCCCTGTCCTTCGCCCAACAACGGCTCTGGTTCCTTGACCAACTGTCTCCCGGCAACCTGTTCTACAACATTCCGGTGGCGGTGCGGCTTACGGGCGACCTGGACGTTCCGGCGCTGGAGCAAAGCCTGAACGCGATTATTCGGCGGCATGAGGGGCTGCGGACGCTGTTCAGCGCCGTGGGCGGCAAGCCGCGTCAGGTGATCCAGCCGGAGATGATACTGCCCCTGGTTGAGCAGGGCCTGACGCATCTGCCGGAGGCGGAGCGTGAGGCGCAAGTAGAGCGGCTGGCTCGCGAGGAGGCCGGGCAGCCCTTTGATCTGGCCCACGGTCCGCTGCTGCGGGCGCGGCTGTTCAAGCTGGGCGCGCGGGAACACGTCATCGTGGTGACGATGCACCATATCATCTCGGACGGCTGGTCGCTGGGCGTGCTGGTGCAAGAGCTGGGCGCGCTCTATGACGCCTTCCGCGCTGGGCGACCCTCCCCCTTGCCTGACCTGCCCATCCAGTACGCGGACTATGCCGCGTGGCAGCGGGGGTGGCTGCAAGGCGAGGTGCTGGAGGCGCAGTTGGGCTATTGGCGGAAGCAATTGGCAGGCGCACTGCCGCTGCTAGAATTGCCCACCGACTATCCCCGCCCGGCCATCCAAAGTTCTAACGGCGCGACCGAGTCCTTTGCCTTCCCGCCAGAGTTGTTGGAAAAGCTGCGTGCGCTGAGCCGGGCCGAAGGGGCCACGCTGTTCATGACCCTACTGGCCGCTTTCCAGATGTTGCTGTATCGCTACACGGGACAGGATGATATCTGCGTCGGCACGCCCATTGCCAACCGCAATCGGGCAGACATCGAGGGGCTGATTGGCTTTTTCGTGAACACGCTGGTCTTGCGAGCGGACCTGTCCGGGCAGCCGGGTTTTCGCGACCTGCTCAAGCGGGTGCGGGAGGCGGCGCTGGGGGCATATGCCCATCAGGATGTGCCCTTTGAGATGCTGGTGGAGGAGCTTCAACCCCAGCGGGATATGAGCCATAGCCCGCTATTCCAGGTGGCCTTTTCCTTGCAGAACACCCCTGCTGTGCAGCACGAGCTGCCGGGCCTCACGCTGAAGGGTATGCCTCTGGCGGGGGGCACCGCCAAGTTCGATCTGACGCTGGTGCTGGCCGAGACGGGCGATGGGTTGGCCGGTTCCATCGAATACAACACGGACCTGTTCGAGGCGGAGACGATCCGGCGGATGGTGGGGCATCTGCAAGCCTTGCTAGAGGGGATCGTGGCTGCGCCCGACTGCTCAGTGGCGCGGCTGCCTTTGTTGACGGCGGAAGAGCGGCAGCAGGTATTGGCCGCCTGGAACGAGACGGCCCAGCCTTATCCTGCCGAGCGGTGCATGCACGAGCTGTTCGAAGAACAGGCAGCCCGCCAGCCGGACGCGCTGGCCCTGACGTTCGAGGGGCAGACCTGGACCTATGGAGAACTGAATCGGCAGGCGAACCAGTTGGCGCGTTACCTGCGGAAGCAGGGGGTAGGGCCGGAGACGCTGGTGGGGCTGTGCGCGCTGCGCGGGCCAGAGATGGTCGTGGGTGTGTTGGGCGTGTGGAAAGCGGGCGGGGCGTACCTGCCGCTGGACCCCAGCTACCCGCCGGAGCGGCTGGCCTATATGCTGGCGGACGCGCGCGTGCCGGTACTGCTCACCCAGGAGGCGCTGCTGACGGCGCTGCCGGTGGGCGAGGCGCAGGTAATCACGTTGGATCGGGATTGGCTGCGGATTGCTCGCGAATCCGAGGAGAACCTGCCCAATGTCGCCGCGCCGGAAGACCTGGCGGCGCCGGAAAACCTGGCGGCGCCAGAGAATCTGGCGTACGTGATCTATACGTCGGGGTCTACCGGGAGACCCAAGGGGACGCTGCTGGCGCATCGGGGGCTGGTGAACCTGAGCCGGGCGCAACGGGCCGCGTTTGGGGTGGGGGCGGGGAGCCGCGTGCTGCAATTCGCTCCCTGGAGCTTTGACGCCTCCGCGTGGGAACTGGTGATGGCGCTGGGCAACGGGGCTACGCTGATTCTGGCCCGCCAGGATGTGCTGGCCTCCGGGCCGGAGTTGAGCCAACTGCTGCGCGAGCAAGCGGTCACGCACGTGACGCTGCCGCCATCGGTGCTGCGGGGGCTGGAGCGGGAGAGGCTGGACGGCTTGCGGACGGTAGTGGCCGCCGGAGAAGCCTGCCCGCTGGAGTTGGCCCAGGCATGGGCGGAGGGGCGGCAGTTCGTGGACGCCTACGGCCCTACCGAGACCACGGTGTGCGCCTCCATGTACGTCTGCGACCCGCAGGAGCAGGTCGTGCCGCCCATCGGGAAGGCGCTGCCCAATTTTCGGCTGTACGTGCTGGACAAGCAGGGGGAGCCGACGCCAGTGGGGGTGCCGGGAGAGTTGTGCGTGGGCGGGGTCGGGTTGGCGCGGGGATACCTGGGGAGGCCCGACCTGACCGCGGAGCGGTTTGTGCCTGATCCGTTCAGCGGGGAAGCGGGGGCGCGGCTGTATCGCACGGGCGATCTGGCGCGGTATCGGCCGGACGGCAACCTGGAATTTCTGGGGCGGATCGACCAGCAGGTAAAAGTGCGGGGGTTCCGCATCGAGATTGGGGAAGTGGAGGCGGCGCTGTGCGAGTGCGCGGGCGTGCGGGAAGGGGTGGTGATC
>Ga0209347_1002525_pt1 | contig 23902 bp, 21 predicted proteins | sample AutmiccommuBRH23_FD_187382 | JGI IMG/M metagenome (GOLD analysis project Ga0209347, IMG submission 187382) | Deep subsurface microbial communities from Mt. Terri, Switzerland - Autotrophic microbial communities BRH/23 (SPAdes) (version 2) | ecosystem: Environmental > Aquatic > Deep subsurface >...
GCATGGGGGGGCTGGTCACGATGATGGCCGCCGTCGTCGTCGACGCGGCAGCGCTCGTCGTCATCGAGCCGAGCCCGCCGGTTGAGGTCTCCGGCCCGGACCCGTCCGTCGTCGTCGGGCCGGGCACCTACCGGGCGGCGGACGTCTACGGGCCGGTCACCGACGGGAGCCAGACCCGGTCCGAATCGGCCCTCGCCCGCGCCGAACGCAAGCGCGGCATCCGCGTGCCCCGCCTCGACTGCCCGATGCTCGTCGTGGCAGGGAAGGACTACCTCGAGACTCGGGGCCGGCCCGTCGCCGAGTACTACAGGGCGCAGCTGCTGGAGTTCCCCGACCTGAACCACGGGGAGCTCGTCAGCGACCCCCAGGTGTGCGACGCCATCCGGCGTTGGGTCGGTTGCCAACTCCCCTGACCTCGACAGAATCGGGACCGCCGCCGTCGACCGCAGGGCAGGACCCGACACGGGTCGAGCCTCACGACCCCTGGGTGGGGGCCCTTCGGCGCTGCACCTCGGGCTCGTTCGCCCCACGGGACACGCTCTGGGCTGCGTCGCTGACCTCGCCTATCAGTCGCTCGACGACGTCCTCGAGCATGGCGGCACCGGTGACTTCGCCGTTCGTGGTGACGAGAGCGACATGAGTGCCACGTGACTGCATGGCGGCCAGAGCAGCCTCCAGCGTTGCGTCGTGCGGGATCAGAGCCAGGGGCCGGACGAGGCGATGTCCGATCGGCGAGCGGACGCGGTCCGGGGGAATGGCGAGTACGTCCTTCACGTGCAGGTAGCCGACGATCGCGCCGTCCGACGCGGTCAGCGGAAAGCGTGAGTACCCCGTGCGGACGCAGGCCGCCTCGGCATCGGCAGGCGTGACGTCACGCGGGAGGGTGACGAGGTCCGCTCGAGGGACCGCGACCGCCTCGACAGACTCGGTGCCGATCACCAAGGCGCCGGTCAGCAGTGCGTGCTCGTCCTCGTTCAAGATGCCGTGCTCGCGGGACTCCGCGACGAACGCTGCCACCTCGTCGGCGGTGAAGACGGAGGCAACCTCGTCACGCGGGATGACGTGGATCGCCCGCAAGACGACGTTCGCCAACCAGTTCAGGAACAGATGAGCGGCTTGAGGACCGTCACGACGCCATACAGGGCGGGGCCGAGGACGAGGGCAGACCGCTCCGGGCCGGCGATGGCGATGTTCTTGGGAACCATCTCACCCAGCACCATGTGGAGGAAGACCACGATCGCCAGGGCGATGGCGAAGGCGATCGTGTGCAGAAGCGCACCGGAGACACCGAGGGCACCCAGCGGGATCTCCAAGACGTGCGCGACGGCCGGTTCACCGATCGCGCCGAGGCCCAGGGAGCACATGGTTATGCCGAGCTGGGCACCGGCCATCATGAGGGACACCCGTTCCATGGCACGCAGGGTCAATCGTGCCGCGCGGGAGCCTTCGGCGGCACGCGGCTCGATCTGGGTGCGGCGGGCGGCGATGAGTGCGAACTCCGCCCCGACGAAGAAGGCGTTGCCTGCCAGGAGGGCAACCGCGACGGCGATCGCCCAGCCGTCAATCATCGGCGGCCTCCTCGCCGAGGTCCTCGATGGTCATCGTGAGGCGGTCCACCCGCCACCCATCGACACGGTCGACCCGGAGCGTGGCGGTCACGGGCGATGGGATGCCGTCGGTGTCCCGTCGCACGGTGTGCCGGGCCGGGAGCACGATCTCGTCGCCCACCTCCGGGAACCGCTCGAGCTGTTCGGTGACCAGGCCGCTGACCGTGTCGGACTCGCGGGCCTCCGGCAGCTCGATGCCGGTCAGCTCACCGACCTCGTCGGGCCGCAGGAGCCCGGACAGCGACCACCGGTCTTCGCCGAGCGGTCGGGCGCCACGTGCGGGGTTGTCCTGCTCGTCCTCGATCTCCCCGACGAGTTCCTCGACGAGGTCCTCCAGGGTCAGGATGCCGTCGGTCCCCCCGTACTCGTCGACGACGAGGGCAAGCTGCAGTCCCCCGCGCAGGACGTCGAGTGCAGCGTCGAGCGGCATGGTCGACGGGACAGCGCGGACCGGCCGGACCACCTCGCGCACCGGGACCCGGGCTCGCTCGTCGCGGGCCACCGCCAGGGCATCCTTGAAGTGGACCACCCCGATCACGTCGTCCACGTCGCGGCCGAGGACGGGGAACCGGGCGTGACCGGTGCGGGCGGCAAGCGTGAGAACCTCGGAAACGGGTTGGCTGCCATCGACGAAGCGGACCCGCGGCCGCGGCGTCATCGCATCCGACGCGGTCCGCTCGCCGAGCTCCACCGAGTGCGCAAGGCGGCGCGCCAACGCGTCGCCCAGCAGACCGCGCTGCGCCGAACGGGCCGCCAGAGCCCCGAGCTCCTGCGCTGACCGAGCCGATGCGAGCTCCTCCTGCGGCTCCAATCCGAGCGCACGAACGATGTGGTTGGCCGCGCCGTTGAGGAACCAGATGAGCGGTGACGTCACCCACGTGAAGCCGCGCTGGAGGCCGACGACCGCCCGGCCGACCTTGAGCGGCTCGGCGATCGCCCAGTTCTTCGGGACCAGTTCCCCGAAGACCATCTGCGCCACCGTGGCGATGAGGAACGCCACCGTGAACGCGATCGGGCTTGCGCTGCCTTCGGGGAGACCAGTTGACTCGAGGGGAGCCTGCAGCAGCGCTGCGATCGACGGCTCGGCGATGAACCCCACGACGAGGCTGGTCACCGTGATGCCCAGCTGAGCACCCGAGAGCTGGGTCGACAGCTTCCGCAGGGCCGCACGGACCGAACCGGCGCGGCGGTCGCCCTCGTCGGCGAGCCGGGCCACTGCGGGCCGGTCGACGGTCACCAGCGCGAACTCGGCGGCAACGAAGACAGCGTTGGCGCTGATGAGCACCAGGACTAGGAGGAGCAGGAGCCACTCAGTGAGCACGGCGTCCCCACCCGGCTCGCCAGGGATGCGCTACGACGACGGCCCCTAAGGGCCCTGTACTTGAGTCCTCCATGACGAAAGGCTAACGGACCCGCAGCCAAGGGCTGCCGAGTGATCTGCGGTCGTCAACCACTTGACCCGATCATGTCAACCCGGCCAACGACGCTGCGCAGAGCAGCTAGGTCGTCGGGGCCGAGACTAAGGACCAGGTGGCGCAGGGTCGTGGCCCGATCGTCACTCATCGCGAGCTCCTGTGCCATGAGACCGGCGACGTACTCGTTGCGGTCGAGTCGCGGACGGTAGGCCCAGGAGCGTTCGGTGCTGAATCGCTCGACCATGCCCTTGCGGGTCAGGTTCGTCAGCACGGTTGCGACCGTCGTGTACGCCAGGGAGGTCGTGGTCAGGCGCTCAAGGACGCGGCGGGTGCACAGCTCGTCGGCACAGGCCCACAGCACGTCCATCACCTTCCGTTCGAGCGCTCCGAGGCGAGGCAGCGGCGGCGTCCGGTCAGGCACGGGACAGCCCCGGCAGGACTCGGCACAGAGACTGCCCGCGGAGTCGGACGAGCAGGGCAGCCGCAGTCGTCAGGAGCGCGACCGCCGCAAGATACGGCTGGACGGGCGCGAACCAGGTGATCGCGCCCGAGTAGCCGAGTGCGAGGAGAGCCAGCTTGTTGCAGACCGGGCACCCGACCGCGAACCAGGCCAGGATCCCGCCGGCCATGCCGAGCTTGCTCGGGGTGTCCGTCCCGTCGTCACCCGCGACGGCCCCAGCGGGTCCGTCCGCCCCGTCGGTCCTGGACCGCCCTGCGGCTCGGCCCCCGGGCCGGACGTAGGTGGCCGCGAGCATCCCGGCCAGGACCGAGGTGATGATCCACACCGGGTAGTTCCACGCCAGCACAGGTATCTCCCGCGCAAAGACCGAGTTGGGAATCAAGACCGTCGGGTACCCGATCAGGAGGGCGAACGCCACCGAGAACAAGCCTGCGGCGACGTTCTGGCGGACGGTCCAGCCGCGCAGGCCGAGCACTGCGGCGTGCAGGGTGCGGGCCGGCTCCGCGGCCGGTAGCGAGTGGGCACCGAGTCGCGTGAGGGCTGGCACCCGTTCGCCGGTCTGCGTCGAAGGAGTCGTCAACATGTGCCTACTATGCAGCATAGAGAACTACGAAGCCGCATCGTAGACGCGCTCGTGCGGTCCGCGTCATCCGCCCCTCAGCTCGTCGTCCGCCCGTCAACCCGGCACCAGCCCGTCAGCACCTGGCAGACCTGCGGCCATCCTGCTCGTCATGCACCCCTCCTCCCCCGCCGAAGGAACCCTCCATGCCCGCATCGCCAGTCCGCACGTCGCGACCGCCCGCTCGGACGTCACCCACCCAGTGGTTCGTCCTCGCGCTCATCGGCGCCCTCGCGGTTGCGCTTGTCGTGCTCGCGCTGCAACGAGACGGTGCCGCCACCCTCGCGGAAGCGCCACTGCCCGCCCAGGCGCCCGAAGCCGGTACCGGCGACCAGGGGCAAGCCCCCCAGGACGGACCTGCGGCCGAGGCAGTCGCGCCCCAGAACCCGGCGACGCTCGACCTGGCCCGCCGTGACCCCGCCGACGCGCTCGCGGCCGGGCCGATCAACGCACCCGTCGTGATGGTCATCTACTCCGACTACCAGTGCCCTTTCTGCGCGGTCTGGGCCGAGCAGACCCAGCCGACGATGCTCGAGTACGCCGAAGCCGGCGACCTGCGCATCGAGTGGCGAGACATCGCCGTCTTCGGGCCGGACTCCGAGCGGGCCGCCCGCGCAGCGTACGCAGCCGGCCTGCAGGGCGCCTTCTGGGAGTTCCACGGTGCGCTCTTCGCCGGCGGGGAGAAGCGGGCCGCCGCTGACCTGACCGAGCAGGCACTGGTGACCCTTGCGGGGTCCCTCGGCCTTGACACCGACGACTTCGCCGCCGACATGGCGTCTGCCCAGGTCGCTGAGGCGGTGCAGGCCAACGCCGACGAGGCGGCCGCGATCGGTGCCTTCTCGACCCCCAGCTTCCTGATCGGTGAGCAGGCAGTCGTGGGCGCCCAACCGACCGAGGTGTTCGTCGCTGCGGTCGAGGACGCCCTGGCCAGGGCGGCCGGGTGACTGTCGACATCGGCTTCCTGACCGCCTTCCTCGGCGGGACGCTGGCGCTCCTCAGCCCGTGCGGTGCCCTGCTCCTGCCGGCGTTCTTCGCGAGCACCGTCGGCGCCCGTGGTCGGCTGCTCGTGCACGGGGCCGCCTTCTACATCGGCCTGGCCCTCACCCTGGTGCCGCTGGGCCTCGGAGCAGCGCTGCTGGGCGCGGCCTTCTCTGCACACCGGGGCATCCTGGTCGTCGGTGCGGGTGTGCTGATCGTGATCTTCGGCGTGATGCAGGTGCTCGGGATGGGCTTCGACCTGCGTCGGCTGCTCCCCGGCTCAGACCGCGTGCGGGCTGCCGCGTCCCGACGGGCGACACTGCCGCGAACCTTCCTCCTGGGCACAGTCTCCGGCGTCGCCGGGTTCTGCGCCGGTCCGATCCTCGGCGCAGTCCTGACCTTGGCCGCCGCAGAGGGCTCGGTCCTCCTGGGTGGTGCCATGCTCGCGGTCTACGCAGCCGGGATGGTGGTCCCGCTCGTGGTCCTCGCCTGGTCTTGGACACGGCTCGGAAAGGTCGGCCGCGCCCGGCTCCGCGGCCGCCAAGTGCAGGTCGGCCGGTTGCGGGTGCACACCACGTCCGCCGTCACCGGCCTGCTGTTGATCGTGGTCGGGATCACCTTCCTCCTGACGAACGGCATGGTCGCCCTGCCGGAACTGATCCCCGCGTCGACCCAGGCCCGCCTGCAGTCGCAGGTCACCCAGCTCGGTGCCCGCGTCCCGGACGTCGCGGTGGTAGTCGGCGCGACCGCCCTGGCGGTCGCTGCATGGTTCCTCCTGCGCCGCGCGTCCGCGCGGACCGCACGGCCGGGGCAGGTCGAACCGGCTGCGGGCGAGCAGGCTCCGGCGACCGGCGAGGCTGCCGTCGGCCCCACCGACCCCGCCCCCGGCCACGACCTCGAGCACGAGACCACCCGGGTGGTCTCGTGACGGGATGGTCGCGACGCTGCGCCCGATGGCCCGTCGCGCTCCCCCTGGCGGCGGCCGCAGCCCTGGTCGGCAGCTGCGCAGCGCCGACGGAGGCACCGGACCCGGAGGCCGCGCAGACCGCAACGACGAGCGCTGCCCACGGTCCGGTGCCCGTTGGACTGCCGGTCGACCCGGTCGAGATCGATCCGCGCGCGCTGCCCGACGCCTTCGAAGGTTCCAGCGCCGTCGATCCGGGGTGGCAGAACGCACCACTGGAGTCCGCCGGCGTGTTCCTCGGGCGCTCGGAGCCGGACGGCGACCCCGGGAGCACCCGATTCACGGCGGTCGACGCCACGGGGATGATCCTGTGGGAGGCGGTGCACCCCTCGTCCTCCGTGGCGGTGCTCAGCACGGCCTACGACCGACCGATCGTGATCCTGACCCTGGAAGGCGCGGCGCAGGACCGGCTCGGCGCAGCCGCCTACGACCTGGCGACGGGCCACTACGTCTGGGGCCCCGTGGAGGTCCCGGGACCGCACAGCGGCCCCGGCCTCGTCTTCGGGTCGGAAGGTGCTCGGACCGCGCTCGACGCCACGAGCGGGGAGGTGCTCGCCACAGACGGACCGGATGAGACGGTCGTCGGTGAGCACGACGGCAGCGTGCTGACCGTCACCGCCGACGAGCTGCGCGCCGTCGGCTCCTCGGGGCCCCTGTGGTCGGTCGCGACGTCTGACGTCGGCCCCGAGGGCCATGGCACCGTGACGGCCCTGCGGGCCGCATCACCTCCGGCGGGCACCGCGCTCCTCGGCCGCGCGGACGATGCCGCTCCCGACACCGGCACCCTGGTCGACATGTCGACCGGCAAGGTCATCGCGACCGGTGTCCGGGAGGCGCGCCTCGATACCACCATCGGCATCTGGGTGGTCCTCGGCGCGGACACCCTCAGCGGCCATCGGGCCGACGGTCGGCTCTGGTCCCGGGCGATCGCACCCGAGGCCACCCTGGCGGCGGCGGGTGGGGCTCTGGCGTACCTCCGGGTTGGCGACGCGGTGCAGGTCGTCAACGCACTGACCGGTGCGGACGCGGTCGTCTACGGTCCGCCGGGTCCGCTCGGCCTCGCCGTTCCCAGCGTGGTCTCGCGCTCCGGCGCCGCGGTTGTGCGCACCGATCGGATCCTGCTGCTGGCCGTGGAGCCCCCGCCGGCCGACGAGCCTGAGTAGCGGAGCGGGCCTCAGGTGGCGCCGTCGTGGAACACGTAGGGGTCTCGGTAGGCGATCACGTCGATGCCGGGCGGGAGCTCGGCGACCACGCCCTTCTTGACCCGGCCATGAGTCGTCGTCGATGAAGATCATGTCGTCGCCCTCGCCCCACCAGGAGCCCTGGAAGTGGCGCACGGCGAGGTTGCAGCCGATGTAGTGCATGGCCCCCTTGATCTCCAGGCGGACGTAGTCGTCGGCCCCGTCGAGGTTAGGGATCGTGACCTCGACATCGCCCTGCGTCATCGCCCGCGTCCCCGCGCGAGCCGTCACCCCTCCGCTGACCCGTCAGGCTGTGAGTCGTCGGACGGCGAGCTCCATGCCGCGCAGCACCGCCAGCCCCGTGAGCCGCCCGATCAGCGAGTATCCCGGGTTCGACGCCCTGCGCTGGTCGTCGAGCAGCTGGTGGCCGTGGTCGGGGCGCAGCGGGATCCGCGGACCGCCCTGGCGCTCCCGTCGACGCTCCTCGGCCACGAGTGCCGAGATGACTCCGACCAGGTCGGCGTCCCCACCGGCGTGGTCGGCCTCGTGGAAGCTCAGCGGGTTCTCCTCACGCTGGATCGAGCGCAGGTGGGCGAAGTAGATCCGTGGGGCGAAGTGCTCGGCCATGGCGACGAGGTCGTTGTCGGCGCGGACCCCGTAGGAGCCGGTGCAGAAGGTCAGGCCGTTCGCCGGGCTGGGCGCCGCGTCGAGCAACCACTGCGCATCGGCCCGGGTGGACACGACCCGCGGCAGGCCGAGGATCGGCCGCGGCGGATCGTCGGGATGGATCGCGAGCCGGATGCCGACCTCCTGCGCGACCGGGACGATCGCGCGCAGGAAGTGGCCGAGGTTCTCCCGAAGCTCGTCGGCACCGATCTCGGCGTAGGTGGCGAGCACCTGCCGGAACGACTCGAGGGTGTACCCCTCCTCCGCACCGGGCAGCCCGGCGATGATCGTCCGCACGAGCTGGTCGCGGTCGTCCGCCGAGAGGTTGGCCGCGTAGGCCCGGGCACGGGCGGTCTCGGCGCCGTCGTACTCCGCCTCGGCGCCGTCACGACCGAGAATCACCAGGTCGAAGGCGGCGAAGGCGTCCTGGTCGAAGCGCAGTGCCCACCCACCGCCGGGCAGCACGTGCCGAAGGTCGGTCCGCGTCCAGTCGAGGATCGGCATGAAGTTGTAGCAGACGAGGTCGATGCCGTTCGCTGCGAGGTTGCGCAGGGTCTGCTGGTAGGCCGCGACCCACTGGTCCCGCAGCGGCCCGGCCCGCTTGATGTCCTCGTGCACCGGCACGCTCTCGACCACGGACCAGTTCAGCCCGGACGCCTCGATCAGCGCCTTGCGCTCGGCGATCGCCTCGACTGTCCACACCTGCCCGTTGGGGACCTCGTGCAGGGCGGTCACGACAGCTGTCGCACCGGTCTGCCGGATGTCCGCCAGAGTGATCAGGTCGCTCGGTCCGAACCATCGCCACGTGTGCTCCATGCAGTGCCTCCCGGGCAGCCCGACCGGACCTCGGGTCCTGGTCGCGCACCTATTGCAGCACACCGGTCCCGGGGCCTCAGACGGCGTTCGACACCACGGTCCCTCCGACGACTCATGGCGCCGACGGCCGGGCCAACCCGACCGCGCGCAGCTCGAGGTCGGCGCGCCGACGACGTCCGGGTCGAGCCTGAGGGGTCGGCGCTCCACGGGTCCGATCCGTCGTGACCGGGGGCCGGGTCCAGTCTGACCGGGTCCGCCGGCCCTGTGGCCACGAGCACGCCGGGCGGATGCCGAGTACCGCTAGGCACCCTCAAACGCCCGTGCCTGGTCGAGCACGGCGGCAAGGACGTCCGGGTCGGCGGCCAGGTCCGGGTCGAGCACCATGATGATCCGGCGCACCGCCTCCGCCAAGGGACCGGAAGCCAGCTCGACGAGCTCGACGGCCCGGGTGTCCGTGACCGTGGCGCCGAACCCGCGCAGATGGCAGATCCAGGCGGCGACCGCCAGCGTCGCGCCAGCAGGGAGCCGCCCGGCGGCCCGCTCACGGCGCAGCGTCGGCAGAACCCGGATCGGCAGCTTCTGGGAGCCGTCCCAGGCGATCTGGTCGAGACGGTGCCGCATTCGCGGGTTCGCGAACCGCTCGGTCAGCGCCGCACGGTACGCGTCGACCTCGACGGCGGGCAGGGTCAGGTGGCGCGAGGTGGCGTTCCACCAGTCCTCGAGCCAGGCCAGGCAGCGCTCGTCGCGCATGGCGTCCGCGACGGTCACGTGACCACGGATCGACCCCGCGTAGGCCAGCAGCGAGTGCGCTCCGTTGAGCAGCCAGAGCTTGCGCTCCTCGAAGGGCGCGACGTCGTCGGTGAAGGTCGCCCCGGCGTCCTGCCAGCGCGGCCTGCCGGCAGCGAACTCGCCGCTGATCACCCACTCGGTGAAGGGTTCGGTCACGACGAGTGAACGGTCGCGGACCCCGGTCGTGGCCCGTGCGTCGGCGCGGTCCCGGTCCGTGGCCTCCGGGGTGATCCGGTCCACCATCGTCGTCGCGTACGCCACGGTGCTCGCGATCCAGTCGGCCAGCGACGGGTCGACCAGCCGTGCGAGACCGGCCACGACCCGCGCCACTGCCGCACCGTTGTCCGGCAGGTTGTCGCAGGGCACGATCGTCAGTGGTCCCGCACCCGCCGCTCGGCGCGCGGCCAGACCCGCGACCAGACGCGCGGGAACCGTCCCGACGGCGGCCGCCGGGTCGGTGCGCAGCGCGGCGAGGTCGGCGCGCACCGTGGAAAGGTCGACGCCGAGGCCACCGTCGGACCCGCGCTCATAGCCGGCTTCGGTGACGGTCGTCGTGATGACCTGGACGCGCGGGTCGGTGAGGTAGCCGAGCCAGGCGTCCCACTCGTCTGCGGTGTGCACCTGCGCGATGCTGCGAACCACCTCGAACCGGTCGCCGGCGCTCCCCCGGGTGACGACGGTGTAGAGGCCGTCCTGGGCCTTGAGGGCGGCGGCGACGGCGTCGGACCGCGCCGACGGGCGGCTGGTGAAGGCCGCGATACCCCAGTCGGCCGCATCGGGCGCGTGGTCGGTGTACCAGGCCTGGTGCGCGCGGAAGAAGTTGCCGAGCCCGAGGTGGACGTGCCGGACGGGCGGCGGGGCGGCGGACCTGCGGAGCTTGCTCACAGCCTGAAGGCCTGCGTCGGGCGACCGGTCACCAGGTCAACCGCGGCGGCGTGGGCCTCGTCCTCCTCGAGCCGGTGCTCGGCGACCAGCTGGGCAAGGTAGCCGCTGTCGAGGCGCCGGGACATGTCGTGCCGGGCCGGGATCGAGCAGAACGCCCGGGTGTCGTCGATGAAGCCGGACGTCCGCGAGAAGCCCGCGGTCTCCGTGACGGCCGAGCGCCAGCGGCGGACCGCGTCCGGCGCATCGAGGAACCACCAGGGCGCACCGATGTACACCGACGGGTAGAAGCCGGCCAACGGCGCCAGCTCGCGGGAGAACGCCGTCTCGTCGAGCGTGAAGAGCACCAGGTGCAGGTTCGGGTGCGTGCCGTACCGCTCGAGCAGCGGCCGCAGCGGGTCCGTGAAGTCGGTGCGCAGGGGGATGTCGTGCCCCGTGTCCGGCCCGAACCTCGCTGCCGACGGCCCGTGGTGGCCCCGACGCACACCCACGTGCAGCGTCATCGTCATGCCGTCCTGGGTGGACATCCGCGCCATCTCGAGCAGCATGTGCCGCCGCAGCGCCACGGCCTCGAGCGGGGTCGCCGCGCCGGTCAGCGCCGCCCGGTAGATCCGGTCGGCTTGCGCCGCCTCGAGCGGCTCGGTGCCCGCGTCGGTGTGCGCATGGTCGGCCGACACGGCGCCGTGCTCGACGAAGTAGCGTCGACGGGCCTCCATCGCGGCCACCCAACCGGGGTAGGCCCCGGTGTCGATGCCGGACACCTCGCCGAGGCGGGTGATCGCGGTGGGCCAGCCGGCATCGGCGGCCTCGAGGTAGCGGTCGGGGCGGAAGGTCGGGATGACACGTCCCGACCACGTCGGGTCCGCGACCAGCGCGGCGTGCGCGGACAGGTCGTCGCACGGGTCGTCCGTCGTGGCCAGCAGTGCGATGTTGAACCGCGTGAACAGGGCGCGTGGCCGGTAGGCGTCCTGGGTCAGCCGCTCGGCGAGGTGGTCGTAGATCTCGTCGGCCGTCTCCGCGGAGGGCCGGACCGCGACGCCGAAGATCTCGGCCAGCTCGGACTCCAGCCAGTACCGCACCGGCGTGCCGCGGAACACCTGCCAGTGCGAGCACAGCAGCCGCCAGGCCTCGCGGGCCGCGGCCTCGCTGAGCGGCCCCTGCCCGACCCCCAGCGTCTCCAGCGGGACCCCCGAGGCGTGCAGCAGGCGGGTCACGTAGTGGTCCGGCGTGACGAAGAGCTGAGCCGGGTCGCGGAACGGCACGTCGTCGAGCAGCATCTGCGGGTCCACGTGCCCGTGCGGGGAGATGATCGGCAGCTCGCGGACGGTCTGGTAGAGCCTGCGGGCGATGTCCCGGACGGCGGGGTCGGCAGGCAGCAGACGGTCCGGGTGGACGGCCAGCACGGGCGTCTTGGCGGGCATCGCGGTCATGGTGTCGCTCTCGGAGGGTCGTCGGGTCCGGTTGCCCGGTCGGTGTGGGCCGCCGGCGCGCCCCGGGGTGCGCGCACGCCCGGTGGTCTCAGGTCACGGTGCCGAGCTGCCAGGGGATGAACTCCTCCTGACCCAGGTCGAGCTCCTCGCTGACGGTCGCACGGCCCGAGGCGACCGCGATGATCAGCTCGAAGATCTCATCGCCCACCTCGGTCAGGCTCGCCGTCCCGTCGACGATCCGCCCACAGTTGAGGTCCATGTCCTCGGCCATCCGCTCGAACATCTCGGTGTTCGTCGCCAGCTTGATCGACGGCGTCGGTCGGCAACCCAGGACCGATCCGCGCCCGGTCGTGAAGCAGACGACGGTCGCCCCGCCTGCGACGATCCCGGTCACCGAGACCGGGTCGTAGCCAGGGGTGTCCATGAAGACCAGGCCGCGCTCGGTCACCGGCTCCGCGTACTCGTAGACGGCACTGAGGTCGGCCTGCCCCGCCTTGGCCACCGCGCCGAGCGACTTCTCCAGGATCGTCGTCAGCCCGCCCGCCTTGTTGCCGGGCGACGGGTTGTTGTCGAGGCTGCCGCCGCCGGCCCTGGCGTAGTCCTGCCACCAGTCGATCCGGTCGAGCAGCCGGCGTCCGACCGCCTCGGAGACGGCACGCCGGGTGAGCAGGTGCTCGGCCCCGAACACCTCCGGTGTCTCGGCCAGGATCGACGTCCCGCCCGCCGCGACGAGCCGGTCCGAGGCGTGGCCGAGGGCGGGGTTGGCGGTGATCCCGGAGTAGCCGTCCGAACCGCCGCAGTTCAGGCCGAGGACGAGCTCGCTGATCGGCGCAGGCGCCCGTCGCCGGGCGTCCAGCACGGGGAGCATCTCGCGGATCAGTTCGACGCCGGCCCGCACCGTCGCGCGAACGCCGCCGGTCTCCTGGATCGTCAGGGTGTGCACGATCGTGTCGCTCGGCAGGTCGAGGCCGTCGACGAGCGACTGCACCGGGACCATCTCGCAGCCGAGGCCCAGCACGAGCAGCCCGCCGAAGTTCGGGTGCTGCGCATAGCCGCGCAGGGTGCGGACGAGCACGTTCGCACCCTCGCTGCCCGGCACCAGCCCGCACCCGCTCTGGTGGGTAAGGGCGACGACGCCGTCGACCTCTGGGAAGGCGTCGAGGGCCGACCCCCGGAACTGGTCGGCGATCATCTTGGCCGAGGACGCCGAGCAGTTGACCGACGTCAGGATCCCGATGACGTTGCGCGTGCCGACCCGGCCGTTCGCCCGGTGATAGCCCTGGAACGTGCGCGGCGGTCCGGTCGGTGCGGGCAGCTGGTTGTGGGTGGTGTCGAACTCGTAGGCCCGCTCGGCGTCGTCCATGCCGAGGTTGTGGGTGTGCACGTGGGCGCCGGCGGCGATGTCGACGGTCGCCCGACCGATCGACTGCCCGTACTTGTGCACGGCCGAACCGGCCGACACGTCGCGGACGGCCAGCTTGTGGCTCCGTGGCACGTCGCCGGGGAGCACGAGCTCACCGGTCGCGGTGAGCACCCGGGTCCCGGCCGGCAGCCCGCGGGTCGTCACGGCGACGTCGTCGTCCGGACGCAGGAGCAGGGCGCACTGCGCGAGCGGCAGTGCCGCGGTCGCGCCGTCCTGGGCCGCATCGTCCGGGGCCGCATCGTCCGGGGTCACGTCGTCCGGGGTCACGTCGTCCTGGGCCACGGCTGGTCCTCCCTCGTGATCGTCGACGCCCACCAGACATGCATCGTGCCATCGAGTGGCCGATTCACCGTCACCTCGAGCGTCCCCGGCTGGTCGCCCGGTCAAGGAGAACCGCGAGGACCAGGTGCAGCCCAGGAGTGGCCTGTGGGGCGGACACCCCTGACCCCCCGGCGACGGCGCCGCGCCTTGTGGGCCGCGTCGACGGCCAGCACCACGACCCCCCCGCAGCCCCCGCGGCGAACCCGCCCACTACGCCCGGTGGACGGTGCTAGTGAGGTGCTGCTGCAGCCAGTCCAGCGCGCTGTCCTGGATCTTCTGGGGGAACTCGTGGCCACCATCGAACGTCACGAGGTCCGCGACGCCAGGCCCAAAGGCGCCGACGACGGCGTCGACGCCCCACAAGGGAAAGATGGGGTCCTCGCGACCCGCCGTGATGAGGATCCGTTGGTCGGCGACGACTCGCGCAATCGCCGGGGCGTCGCCGAACGCCACGAGCCCGGGCGGATACCAGGCGGGGTTGTGCAGGATGTGCCCTCCGACGAAGGACTCGAGAGTCCCCACGCCGCAGCTCAGAACCGCGGCCTTCACGCGCGCGTCGCACGCCGCTGCGAAGAGCCCCAGCTGGCCGCCAAGGGAATGGCCCACAAGCCCCACCTGTGCCGGCACGGGAGCGAACTCGGTCAGGAGCCACGACACCACGACGGCAAGGTCGTCCAGATGACGACCGGCATGGCTCACTCCGTCCGCAACCGCTTGCCATGCCAGGAAGCGCTCGAAGTCGGCATCGGACGGGAATGGTCCGCGACGCTCCTCGAACCCGGCGAGGTCCGGGACGGCCGTGGCGACGCCGCGCAGAGCTAGCCCGAGGCCGTAGGCGAGCGCAGGATCGCCTGCCATCCCGGCCGGCTCGCTCTTGCCGAGGTGGTATTCGTCGTTGTGCTGGTGCACCGCCACCGCGACGGGCCAGGGGCCGCGGTCGTCCGGTGTCAGGAGGACGGTGGGAATCACCCGCGCACCAGGCGCCACGAGCACGACACGTCGACGCTGAACACCGCGCCACCTCTCCGGCGCGGTCGCGGACGCAATGACCGGCTGCAGCGTGGCGGGGTCCCGTGCGCCGAGGAGCCGGCGGACCGCCTCCCGAGCCGTCGGGTCCTGCCCGTCAGTCTCGCCCGTCATGTCAGCACCTTGAAGTCGAACTCCTCGTACGGGATGTTGACCTACTCCACTTCCGCGTCTGGGTACTCGGTGTTGAAGAGCCCAGCCGCCTTGTCCTGGTTCTCCGTCTGCTGGGGCTTGCTGAAGTATGTCCCGGGTGTTGGCAGCCTTACCACTGACCACGCGGTCATGCCCGCGGCCTGCGAGGACACGAGGCGTAGTGGGTTCGACATCGAGGCCGCGCCCGACGGTCTCACCTGGCGCTGGAACGGTCCCGGGCACGAGCGCTTGAGACGCGAGGCAACACCGGAGCGCGAAAGAGGACGTTGAGCGGCAGCCCACGGCAACACGCGCACTGCATCCTGCAACGTCCCCCTGCTCGCCCCGAGCGATATGAGACGTGAAAGGGGCCGATCCGGGGACTAGTCCGGATCGGCCCATCTCGGCTCTGACCTGCTCTTCCACTGTCGGGATGACAGGATTTGAACCTGCGACCCCTTGACCCCCAGAGTGCTGAACCGTGCTCAGCAACCTCTCCGATCACAGCGTTTGCGCAGGTCAGCGCCCATGTACGTCCAAGGGAGTCCAACTGTGCCCACGGCTCAACCACCTACTTAGGCTTACCGATAGGCCGACTGCGGATCTGCTCCGAGGTGGAGGCCGCGATGCAGGCGGTGGTCCGCGCCGAGATCGCCCAAGCCGACGGGACTGGATCGACCCGCGAGCCCGGCGAAGCCCTGCAACTGTGGACGCACGGTGAGTGTGACCTGAGACGGCGCCCAGCCCGAAGCGCAGTCGGCGAAGTCTGGCGCCTGCCGGGCGATGCGCCTTCTTGAACGCGATCCCCTGCGTCACGCCTACAGGTCGTTGCCTGCGTAGGACAGGTTGAAGCTCTTGTTGGTCACCGGGAAGTCGGCGACGATCGTCTGCCGCAACGCGACCGGCAGCGCAGGCCAGGTGAGGAAGGACGGGTCCACGACCTTGAGCCGGGTCAGGCGCCCGTCGGGCCCGATCTCCACCCGCTGCGCGATCGTCCCGCGCCAGCCCTCGACCAGCCCGACGCCGGAGACCGTGCCGGCGGGCGCTGCCGTTGCCGCGCCCGGGTTGGCCGCCCGCGGTGGCGGCGCCACAATCGATCCCGCGGAGAGCCCGTCGAGCAGGACGGCGAGGAGTTCGACGCTGGCGCGCACCTCTTCGGCCCGCACGAGGAACCGCGCAAGGACGTCGCCCTCGGTCCGGACGGCGGACCGTATCTGCGTCGTGGCTAGGTGGAAGGGGTGGTCGCGGCGCGCGTCGACGTCGACACCGCTGGCCCGCGCCACGTAACCGAGGGCGCCGATTTCTCGCGCGTTCTCGGCCGCGAGGGTGGCCGTCCCGGCGAACCTGTCCACCACCACGCTGTTCCGCAGCGCCAGGTCGGCGATCTCCGAGATGTCGCCTCCGATTCGGGCGATCCGCGCTGCGGTCGGGACGGCGGTGAGGTGTGCACCGCCGAGGACGACCCCGCCGCGCAGCAACCGGTGCCCGGTCACCTCGGCGTTCAGGCGCAGCAGCTGCTCGCGGACCCGCTGCGCATGCGCGTGCAGCACGCCGTACCCGACGTCGTTGCACAGGGCGCCGATGTCGGCGACGTGGTTGTACAAGCGCTCGAGCTCGAGCAGCGCAGCCCGGGCCGCCTGGGCACTCTCGGGGACCTGCCAGCCGAGGGCGTCCTCCACCGCGAGTGCGAAGGCTGTGGCGTGGCCGACGGTGGTGTCGCCACTGACCCGCTCCGCGAGCGGCAACGCCTCGCCCGGCGAACGACCCTCGGCGAGCTTCTCGAGGCCCTTGTGCGTGAACCAGAGACGGGCCTTAAGCTTGAGGATGGTCTCTCCGACGACCGAGAACCGGAAGTGCCCCGGCTCGATCATGCCGGCGTGCACCGGACCGACGGGGATCTCGTAGACGCCGCGTCCTTCCACCCGCACGAACGGGTAAGCACCCTCGGCGGCGGCGAACGGCGGCGGTGGCCCCGCGTCGGAGCGCATCGGATACCAGCCCGTCGGCCAGTGCCGGTGACGCACCAGGCGGTGCGGCAGCGGATGGTCGAGCGGCACGACCCCGTACAGGTCTCGGATCTCCCGCTCGAACCGGCCAAGTGGGAACGACAGGCGCGCCATGCTCGGGATCTGCGGGTTCGCGGAGTCCGTGGCCAGTTCGAGCTCGACCCGCCGATCGGGCCCGCCGGCCGTGAGCAGGTAGACCACGCGGAAGGCGTCCGTGTCCTCGTGTGCGGCAACGAGGGTCAACCGGTACCCGTCCTCGAGCAGCTGGCCCAACTGGATCGGCAGCTCGGCCGCAGTGACCCGCAGTGTGATGCCGTTCATCGGGTGCCCACGATCGCCGCGGCGGTCTCGAGCAGACCGTCCAAGGGGACGAGCACACCGATGGCTGCGAGGGCGACCAGCCCCGCGACGAGGGGCGCGACGGGCACGGTCGGACGTCGCGTGGCCACGAGCACCGCCCCGCCGTCGCTCCCGTCGTCGTGCGTCCTGCCGTGCGTCCCGTCGTCCCGTGTCCGGTGATCGTGCACAACTGGTCCTCCCACCGGGGCGTGCGAGCCGAGGAGCATCCCGGCGACCGGTCGCGCGACCGCGACGAAGACCACGAGCAGCAGGGCGAGCGCGACCCCGACCACCCAGATCATCCCCTCGACGCCGGCCGCCCGTGCGAGGGCCAGCTCGCTGGCGAACAGGCTGAACGGTGGGAGGCCGAGCAGGGCCGCGATCCCGAGCACGAACGTGCCAGCCAGGACCGGGCGGCGGGCAAGTAGTCCGCGCACCCCGGCGATCTGCGTGGTCCCTGCCTCGTCGAGGATCTCGCCCGACGCGCAGAACAGCACAGCCTTGGCCAGCCCGTGGCCGAGGATGTGCAGCAGCAAGGCGGCGACTGCCAGCCGCGTCCCGACGGCCAGCCCGATCATCACCAGACCCATGTGCTCGATGCTCGAGTAGGCCAGCAGTCGCTTGTAGTCACGCTGGACGATCATCAGCGACGCCGCGACGGCGACCGAGCCGATCCCGACCACGAGCAGCAGGGTGCGCAGGAAGGCGGGGTCGAGCGCCGCTGCTGCGATCACGCGGTAGCGCAGCAGGGCGTACGCCGCGACGGAGAGCAGCACGCCCGACATCAGCGCGGACACCGGCGCCGGCGCCTGGCTGTGTGCGTCCGGCAGCCAGGTGTGCATCGGCACGAGGCCGACCTTTGTCCCGAAGCCGAGCACCAGGAGCACGACGGCGATCCGCATCACGCCCGGGTCCAGCTGGTCGGCCCGGGCAACGAGGGCCGTCCAGTCCAGCGACCCGTCGGCGTGGCCCGCGTGCTGGGACGCGTAGTAGACGAGCACTGTCCCGAGGTAGGCCAGCGCGATGCCGACCGAGCAGATGATCACGTACTTCCAGGTCGCCTCGACCGCGCGCCGACCACCGTGGTGGCCCACAAGGAAGGCCGTCACGATCGTCGTCGCCTCCACCGCCGCCCAGAGCACGCCGAGGTTGCTCGCCAGGACCGCCCCTGCCATGGTCGCGACGAACAGGGGGACGAGGATCTGGTACCGGCGGGCGCCCCGCGCCGTGGTCTCCCCGGTCGCCAGCTCTCGTTCGATGTACCCGACGCCGACCCAGGTGGCGATGACCGAGACGCCGCCGATCACCAGGAGCATCACCGCGGTGAGGGCGTCGGCCCGCAGGGTCCCGGCAAGGACGAGGACGGTTCCGTCGGACGTGGCGAGGGCCGCGGCCACACCTACGGTGAGCACGACTCCGGACGCCGCGACGGCCGCCCAGGCGACCCACCGGCGCCAGCCGAACACCGCGGCCGCGAGCGCGGCGAGGGAGGGCGCGAGCACCGGGAGGATCAGCATCATCTGTGTCATCAGTCGCGCAGCTCGTTCAGCTCGTCGAGGTCGGTGCCACCGAAGGTCAGGCGCATCCGCGCGGCGATGATCTGGAGGACGAGGACGACCAGCAGGACGTCAAGTGACACCCCCAGCTCGACCACGAGCGGCACTCCGGACGCGGCGAGGAACGCCGTCGTCGTGATGCCGTTGTCGAGCAGGAGGAACCCGACCACCTGTGACAGCGCGCGCCGCCTCGTCACGAGCACGAAGAAGCCGAGGAGCACGACGGCGATGCCGACGGGGAGTGCCCGTGTGGCGGGAGATGGGGCGAGTGCGACCAGCGGCTGGCTGACCACGTAGGCGAGCAGGGTGAGCAGCGCTGCGGCCAAGAGCGAGGCGGTGACGTTGACCAGGGGTTCGGTCTCCCGCGCCTCACCGCTGTCGGCGAGCACCCGGCGCAGGACGGCGGGAATGGCGAACGCCTTGAGCGCCAGCACGCCGAGCGCCACGAGGTAGGGCTCGACACCGCCTTCGGTCGAGCCGACCAGTGCGGCCAGCCCCGCGATGAAGACGCCCTGGACAGCGAGGAGCCGGACGATCGCGGCGAGCTCCCGGCGCCACAGGATGAGCACGGCGGTGAGCAGGATGCCGCCGCAGAGCAGGTCAAGCAGCTGGGCCGTCGCGAGCCCGGAGGTGCCGAGCGCGGCGCTGGTGGACATCATCGCGGCGGCGCTCAAGCGAGGAAGAAGGACGCGGAGACGGCGAGCAGGGCGAACAGCAGCGAGCCGGCGAGCAGCTCGGGCACGCGGAACAGTCGCAACTTGGCCATGAACACCTCGAAGGCGGCCAGTGCCGCGCCGAGCAGGCACACCTTGACGGCCAGGGCGACGACGCCGAGCAGCAGCGCGGCCGGGTTCACGGAGGTGGCGACACCCCATGGGACAAAGAGGTTGACCCCGAGGCCGAGCAAGATGGTGAGCCGCATCGCGGAGGCGAGCTCGACCATCGCCAGGTCCCGCCCGGAGTACTCCAGGACCATCGCCTCGTGCATCATCGTCAGCTCAAGGTGGGTGGCCGGGTTGTCCACGGGGAGCCGCCCCGTCTCGGCGACGATGACGACGGCGAACGCCACCGCAGCGAGCAGGCTCGCCGGCCAGAACAGCTGGTTGGGCGAGGCGAGTGTGCCTTCGACGATGTCCCCGAGGTCGGAGGAGCCGACCCGGACCGAGAGCGCGAACACCGCGAGCAGGATGGTTGGCTCGGCGAGCGCGAGCACGGTCACCTCGCGACTGGCCCCCATCCCACCGAAGGCGGTGCCGGTGTCCAGCCCGGCGAGCGTCAGGGACACGGTGCCCAGCATGAGGATCGCCACGACGGCGAACAGGTCGCTCGCCCCGGCCAGCGGCGAGACGGTCGAGATGAAGGGGATGACCGCGGCGAGGAAGACGGCCGTGGCCATCAGCACGAACGGTGCCGCGCCGAAGACCCAGCTGGAGCCCTCCGGCCGGGTGGCCTCCTTGCCCATCAGCTTGCGCAGGTCGCGCGCGGGTTGCCCGATGCCGGGCCCCGCCCTTCCCTCCATGCGCGCGCGGACCTGGCGCATCAGCCCGGTGAGGTACGGCGCGCCGATGACGACGACCGCTACCTGGGTGAGCGAGGCCGCGACGGCGCCGACGATCTCGAGCGCGCTCATCCGGCCGCTCCTACGACGAGGAGTGCGAGGAGCAGGCCGACGAAGCCGTAGGCGAGGTACCGGTGCACGCTGCCGTTGGCCAGCCGTCGTGCCCACCTGCCCCATGCGGTGGCGGCGGTCAGCAGTGGTGGGTAGATGTGCGCCTCGAGCCGGTCGGGCACGCGTTGGCGGAAGGTGACACTCTCGATGAGGTACCTCGACTCCGCGAGCGGGGTGACGTCGACGTCCTGCTCGGGGCGAAGGACGTCGTCAAACACCCGGGTCAGCGGCTCAGCGAACGACGTCGCCGTGAACTCCTCGCGGCGGTTGCGGTCCGGCCCGCCACAGCCCCAGACCGGTACGACGCGCAGCGGGACGCCCCGGCTGAGGCGTCGGACGACGGCAGCGACGCCCAAACCCGCGAGCACCAGTCCGATCGTGATGACCAGCGGCGACATCGAGCCGGCGATGCCGGTCAGGTGCAAGGTGACGGCGCTGTCGGCCAGCGGGTCGGTGCCGCGGACCCCGGGCAGCACCCCGAGGATCCGGTCGAGGGGTGCGGCTGCGACCGCGGGGGCGAGCCCGAGGGTGACGCAGGCGCCGGCGGCCAGGCCCATCCCGACGCGCATGGCGGTCGGGCTCTCCGTCGCCCCGGCCGCGGCGGTCGAGCGGGGCTGGGCGAGGAAGCCGACGCCGAATGCCTTCACGAACGTCGCGACGCCGAGGCCGGCGGTGAGCGCCACTACCCCGACGGCGATCGGGATGCTCACGGCGACCATGGGCGACCCGCCGGGCTCGACGGAGTGGATCAGGCTCTGGAGCAGCACCCACTCGGAGACGAAGCCGTTGCCAGGTGGCAGGGCGGCCGCGCCGAGCGCACCCACCGCGACCAGTGCCGTCGTGATCGGCATCCGCCGCACGAGGCCACCGAGCGCGTCCAGGTCGCGCAGGCCGGTGCTGCGCAGCACCGACCCGGCGCCGAGGAAGAGGACCGTCTTGAAGGCGGCGTGGTTCACCGCGTGCAGCACCGCAGCAGCCATCGCGACGCCGGCCAGCACCCGGTTACCGTCCGCCGCGAAGACGCCCGCTGCACCGATGCCGATGAGCATCAGGCCGACGTTCTCCGTGGTGGAGTAGGCCAGGAGGCGCTTGAGGTCCACCGCGACACTCGCCTGCAGGACGCCGTACAGTGCGGAGAGGCAGCCGAAGGCCAGGACGAGCAGCCCCCACCACCGGGGGCCGCCCCCGAGGAGGTCGAAGCCGACCCGGATCAGTCCGTAGATGCCGAGCTTGACCATCGCCGCGGACATCAGCGCGGACACGTGGCTCGGCGCCTCGGGGTGAGCCCGCGGCAGCCACACGTGCAACGGGACGATGCCGGCCTTCGAGCCGAACCCGAGCAGAACGAGGACGAACGCCGCGGAGCGCACTGCCGGTGGGAGGTCAGCGACGCCGGCACGGATCGCATCGAAGCTCTCCCCGCCGACACCGGAGGCGAGCAGCACCAGACCGGTCATGATCGCGACGAGGCCGGCGTGGGTCATCCCCCCGTACCAGAGGCCAGCCTCGCGGACCGAGGCCCGCAGGCGGTGCTCGGTGAGCACCAGGACCAGCGACGTCAGGGCCATCAGTTCCCAGAGGACCAGGAACGTGGTGACGCTCGCCGCCGCCGGCACGAGCAGCATCGCGGCGACGAACAGCGGGACCGTTGCCTGCGTGGTGCGGGAGGCGGCGGGGGCCGGCTGGTGGGCGACGGCGTCGGGCGTGCCGTGCGCCGCGTCGGGCGCGGCGGTGTGCAGACCCGGGTCGTGCGCGTGCCGACCACCCGGTGCCGTGTACCCGATGCCGTACACCCCGGCCGCGATGGCGACCCCGCCGATCAGGAGGAGGAACACGCCGGAGAGCGCATCCACGGACAGTCGCGCGTCACCCAACGGGAGCAGTCCGGGCGCGACGCGGGTCCACACGGGACCGACGAGGCCGCCGAGACCGGCGAGCACCCCGCCCGCGCCCACGAGCGCGGTCACCGACCCGCCGACGACGTGCCGCGTGCGCTCGGGCACCACGACGACGACCGCTGCCCCGAGCAGAGCACCGACGGACACGATCCAGAGTCCGGCGTCGATCATCGTCCGGTCAGCCCTCGCAGGGCGGCGATGATGTCGGCCGGGCTCGGCGGGCAACCGGGGACCTCGCGGTCCACCGGCACGATCTCCCTGACCGGACCTTCGACGCCGTAGGCACCGGCGAACACCCCGCAGTCGCGCGCGCAGTCCCCGATCGCGATGACCTGCTTGGGGGCCGGCATCGCCTCGTGGGTGATGCGCAGCGGTTCGGCCATGTTGCGCGTCACCGGGCCCGTGACCAGGAGGACGTCGGCGTGCCGCGGGGAGGCGACCAGGCGTGCGCCGTACCGCTCGGCGTCGTACACCGGGCCGAAGCACGCACCGATCTCGATCTCGCAACCGTTGCAGGAGCCCGCGTCCACGTGTCGGATCTGAATTGACCCGGTCTGCGGCAGGGGGTTCGCGCCGTCGGTGGCTGCCACAGCGTCGGTCGTCTCCCCCCGCCCGCTCGTCGGTGGAAGCGCTGGGGCGGGTTCGGCGACTCGGCCGACCCGGAGCATCGTGCGTAGGAGTTTCAGCACGCCGGGCTCATCCGTTCCGCTGTTCGAGGGTCGCGCGCGCATCCATGGCGTCAGGGGCAACCGCCTGCTGCCCGACAGCGTCCTGCTCGTCCTCGTCGCGCAGGTCGCTCAGCACTTCCAACTGGAGCGCCAGAAGGTCGGACCTGAGCGTTCGCGCGACAGCGAGCAGGTCCGCCACGCGCGGCGTCGTGAGCGAGTAGTAGACCGTCGAGGCCTCGCGCCGCGCCTGCACCAAACCGACGACCCGGAGCACAGAGAGATGCTGGGAAAGACCGGAAGCGCCAGCACCGAGCTCACCGAGCATCTCGCCGACGGACCACTCCCGCTCGCTGAGCAACTCAAGGACGCGAATGCGCACCGGGTTGCCCATCGCCTTGAACAGATCGGCCTTCACCTGAACGTGGGGAGCTGTCATTGGACGCCGCCCATGCTTAGCTCCCCCCCAGGTTCACGGGATGCACGATACACGGTCTTGCAGTCCCGCTGATTCACCGTCCGCTAAAGTCGCCCCTCTCCGGGCCGCAGCCAGTGGATCATCGTGCAGAACGCCTCCCGGTCGACAGCCTCGGCCAACCCATCCGCCGCGCGAGTTTGTCCACATCTGCCGACGTCGCACTCCTTCTACAGAGACGTCGCCGGAAGTCAGACCACGCCGACGTAGCAGCACACCTGCCTTCCGACCTGGCAGGACGTCGCAAACGTGCCCGCGGACGGCCACGTGACTGTCCGCATCCGCTTCGACGATTCAACCGTGTACCAATGTCACATCCTGGATCACGAAGACTCCGGGACGATGGGAATCGTCGGGGGCGCCTGATGCCGTCAGCCGGTCACGCGGATGAAGGTCGGGTTGGTCTGCCACATCTCCCGGAACTGCACGCTCTTCCCGGGCCGTGGCGAGTCGATCACCGTGTTGCCACCGGCGTAGATGCCCACGTGCCCGGGGCTCCAGACGAGGTCGCCCGGTTGCGCCTGGTCGCGCGGCACCTGGACACCTGCGTACAGCTGGTCGGCCGAGGTCCGGGGCAGTGTGATC
>Ga0209347_1002526_pt1 | contig 23896 bp, 23 predicted proteins | sample AutmiccommuBRH23_FD_187382 | JGI IMG/M metagenome (GOLD analysis project Ga0209347, IMG submission 187382) | Deep subsurface microbial communities from Mt. Terri, Switzerland - Autotrophic microbial communities BRH/23 (SPAdes) (version 2) | ecosystem: Environmental > Aquatic > Deep subsurface >...
CTGGTATGTCTTTTTGTTGGGCCGGACCGAGCGTGACCTGCTGCAGGCGCGCCGCGCCAAAGAGGACAAACTGTTCGGCCTGTCCACGGGGCTGATGCATTTTGCCTTTCTCCAGATCCTTCTTGGGGCGCTGGTCGCCGGGATCGACGCCGGCCGCTCCTATACCGACTGGCCGTTGATGGGGGGGCAGGTGATCCCGCCCAATCCCTTCATGATCGAACCGCTGTGGAAGAATTTCTTCGAGAACCCCGGTCTGGTGCAGTTCATTCACCGCGTCAGCGGCTATCTGTTGCTGGCCTTCGGGATCGTGGTCTGGCTGCGAGGTCGCAAAAGCGCGCATGAGGCCACGCGGGGGGCCTTCAATCTGGTCTTCGCCACGCTGCTGGCGCAGATCGTGCTGGGGATCGTCACAGTGATGACGGCCGCACCATGGGAAATCGCGATCCTGCATCAGGTGTTGGCGGTGATCCTCTGGGTGCTGATCCTGCGGGCGCGCTATCTTTCGGCCTATCCGGTCGTCACCTCGATCCGGGGGGCACGGGCATGAGCAACACGGCTGGCGCCTATGACGCGCTGATGGCGCATCAACGGCAGACCTTCGCCTTGGGACAGGTGGCGGGTCGTCTGGGCTGGGATCAGGAAACGATGATGCCGCGCGGCGCCGCCGATCAGCGGGCCGAGGAAATGGCCGCGATGGAAAGTGTGCTGCATGCGCGGCGCACCGATCCGCGTGTGGGCGATTGGCTGGCTGCGATTGACGAGGGCACGCTGGATGCGGTGGGCCGTGCGCAATTGCGCCATATCCGGCGCAGTTTCGACCGTGCCCGCAAACTGCCCGCCGATCTGGCCGAGGAACTGGCGCGCATCACCAGCCGCGCGCAGGGTCAATGGGCCGAGGCACGGGCCGCCGAGGATGTGGCGGCGTTCCTGCCGGTGCTGGAGCGGATCATGGCCCTGAAGCGCGCGGAGGCGGCGGCACTGGCCGCAGGCCATGATCCCTATGACGCGCTTCTGGATGATTACGAGCCCGAGGCAAAGGCGGCGGATCTTGAGGCGATGTTCGGCGCCTTGCGCGGACCCTTGGTGGAGTTGCGCGGGGCCTGTCTGGCGCGACCTGCACCGAAGGGTCTGTCAGGGCGGTTTGACGAGGCAGCGCAGATGCAACTGACGCATCTTCTGGCGCGGACCTTCGGCTATGACTTCCAGATCGGACGGCTGGACAAGGCGGTGCATCCCTTCTCCAGCGGGTCGGGGCGTGACGTGCGGATCACCACGCGGACCAATCCCGAGGACCCGTTCAACTGCTTCTATTCGACGATCCACGAGGTCGGTCACGCCTGCTATGAGCAGGGGATTGACGCGGCCTATGGGCTGACCCCGCTGGGGCAGGGCGTGTCTATGGGAGTGCATGAAAGCCAGTCCCGCATCTATGAGAACCAGATAGGCCGCAGCCGCGCCTTTACAGGCTGGCTTTACGGACAGATGCGCGATGCCTTTGGTGATTTCGGCATCAAGGACGAGGATGAATTCTACGTCGCCGTGAACCGCCTGCAGAACGGCTTTATCCGGACCGAAGCGGATGAGGTGCAATACAATCTGCATGTGATGTTGCGCTTCGATCTGGAACGTGCGCTGATAGCGGGGGATCTGGCCGTGGCCGATCTTGAGGCGGCGTGGAACGACCGCTTTCTGGCTGATTTCGGCTTTGCGGTCGATAAACCCTCGAACGGATGCTTGCAGGATGTGCATTGGTCTGTGGGATTGTTCGGGTATTTTCCGACCTACAGTCTGGGCAATGTCTATGCGGGGTGCCTGCATCAGGCGATGCGCGCCGCGCTGCCGGGGCTGGACGCGCAACTGGCGCAGGGCAATACTTCCGGGGCGACGGGTTGGCTGCGCGAGAGTGTGCAGCGTCATGGCGGGCTGTTCACGCCGCGCGAGGTGATCGCGCAGGCCGCAGGGATAGAGCCGTCGGAAGCCCCGTTGCTGACCTATCTCAAGGACAAGTTCGGCGCAATTTACGATCTGTGACGCTTGCCTCTACATGGTGAAAGGGGGGCTGTCTGCCCCCCTTCCAAACCCTGCGGGTTTGACCCCCCGAGGATATTTGACGCAAGAAGAAACCGGGGCTTATTCGCCCGCGGCCTCGACCTCTTCGTCGCCCTGATCGGCGATACGCGCGACCGAGACGACGACCTCGCCTGTGCCGGTGTTGAAGACCTTGACGCCGCCGGCCGAGCGCGAGCGGAAGGAAATTCCGTCCACAGGCACGCGGATGGACTGACCCTTGGAGGTGGCAAGCATCACCTGATCGTCCATCTCGACGGGGAAGGAGGCGACGAGGGCGCCGCCGCGCATCGCCTTGTCCATCGCAGTGACACCCATGCCGCCGCGTCCGCGGACAGGATAGTCATGGCTGGAGGATAGCTTGCCCGAACCATTGGCCGTGATCGTGAGGATCAGATTCTCGGCGGCGGACATTTCCGCATAGCGTTCGGTCGAGAAGTTGGGATCTGCGGGGGCTTCCTCATCCTCGGCCTCGGCATCATCGGCAAGACCGGCCATGGCGCGGCGCATCTTGAGATAGGCCGCCCTCTCTTCTGCGGTGGCGTCGAAATGGCGGATCACGGACATGGACACCACGCGGTCGTCACCCAAGAGGCGGATACCGCGCACCCCGGTGGAATCGCGGCCCTTGAAGACCCGCACATCAGTGGTGGAAAAGCGGATCGCGCGGCCCGAATCCGTGACCAGCATCACGTCATCATCCGGCGAGCAGATCCGCGCGTTTACCAGTTCTACATCCTCTGGCAGTTTCATAGCGATCTTGCCGTTGGATTTGACATTGGTGAAATCCGACAGCGCGTTGCGGCGCACATCACCCGCCGAGGTGGCGAACACGATCTGCAGATCGTCCCATTCCGTATCGGGGCGGTCCACCGGCATGATCGCGGCAATCGACACACCCGGCGGGATCGGCAGGATATTGACGATGGCCTTGCCCTTGGAGGTGCGCCCGCCCAGCGGCAGACGCCAGGTCTTGAGCTTGTAGACCATCCCGTCAGTCGTGAAGAATAGAAGCTGGTCATGAGTATTGGCCACGAAAAGGGTGGTGACGACATCCTCTTCCTTGGTCTGCATTCCAGACAGGCCCTTGCCGCCACGTTTCTGGGCGCGAAAATCGGCCAAAGGCGTGCGCTTGATATAGCCGCCCGAGGTGATCGTGACGACCATGTCCTCGCGCTCAATCAGGTCTTCGTCGTCCATGTCGCCAGCCCAGTCGACGATCTCGGTCCGGCGGGGCACGGCGAACAGCTCCTTCACCTCGCGCAATTCGTCCGAAATGATGCCCATGATCCGCTCGCGGCTGGCGAGAATCTCAAGGTATTCGCGGATCTTGGCAGCCAGTTCCTGCAACTCGTCGGTGACTTCCTTGACGCCCAGCTGGGTCAGGCGTTGCAGGCGCAGTTCCAGAATGGCACGGGCCTGGATCTCGGACAGGAAATAGGTGCCGTCCTCGTTCACCGTGTGGGACGGATCGTCGATCAGGCGGATATATTCCGCGATGTCGCGGGCGGGCCAGGCGCGGGTCATCAGCTTGTCACGCGCATCCGCCGCATCGGCCGAGGCGCGGATCGTGGCCACGACCTCATCGACATTGGTGACGGCCACGGCCAGACCGCAGAGGATATGGCTGCGCTCGCGGGCCTTGCGCAGTTCGAACGCGGTGCGGCGGGCCACCACTTCCTCGCGGAAGGCGATGAAGCTGGACAGGAACCGCAGCAGGGTCAGTTGTTCCGGCCGACCGCCGTTCAGCGCCAGCATGTTGCACCCGAAATAGGTCTGCATCGGCGTGAAGCGGTAAAGCTGGTTCAGCACCACCTCGGGTGTGGCGTCGCGCTTGAGTTCGATGACCACGCGCACGCCGTTGCGGTCGCTTTCATCCTGCACATGGGCCACGCCTTCGATCTTTTTCTCGCGCACCTGTTCGGCGATCTTTTCGATCATCGCGGCCTTGTTGACTTGATAGGGGATCTGCTCGACGATGATGGCGTAGCGGTCCTTGCGCAATTCCTCGATCTTGGTCTTGGCGCGGATAATGACCGAGCCACGCCCTTCGAGATAGGCCTTGCGCGCGCCAGAACGGCCCAGCATCAGGCCACCGGTGGGAAAATCCGGCCCTGGAATGTATTCGATCAGATCCTCAGACGTGAGGTCCGGGTTCTCGATCAGGGCCAGCGTGGCATCCACGACTTCGCCAAGGTTATGCGGCGGGATGTTGGTGGCCATGCCGACGGCGATACCGCCCGCACCATTGACCAGCATGTTCGGGAACCGTGCCGGCAGAACCGTGGGTTCGCGGTCTTTGCCGTCATAGTTGTCCTGAAAGTTGACCGTATCCTTGTCGATATCGGCCAAAAGGAAAGCGGCGGGCTTGTCCATCCGCACTTCGGTATAGCGCATGGCGGCGGCGTTATCGCCATCCATCGAGCCGAAGTTGCCCTGACCGTCCAGAAGCGGCAGCGACATCGAGAAATCCTGCGCCATCCGCACCAGCGCGTCATAGATCGCGCTGTCGCCATGCGGGTGGTATTTACCCATCACATCGCCCACGGGACGCGCCGATTTGCGGTAAGGTTTGTCGTGGGTATTGCCCACTTCGTTCATCGCATAGAGGATGCGGCGATGCACCGGTTTCAGACCGTCCCGCAGATCGGGGATCGCGCGGCTGACGATCACGCTCATCGCGTAATCGAGATAGGAGGTCTTCATCTCCTCGGTGATCGAGATGGAGGGGCCATCGAACACGGTCCGCGTCGGCGCGTTTTCGTCTTCGTTTTCAGGGGTTTCCGGCGTGTCGTTCACGTGATTTAACCGCTCTGTCCAGTTTCTCTATATCTTGTTGGGCAGACTATATCAGAGGCTGGATATGGGGTGCAATGCCGCAAGCCGCCTGCATTTGGCAGCCAGCGGATGCGATTGCTAACATACTGTTTTTATTGAAAAGTAATTTAACCTTGGCATGATTTTCCTATCGAGTCGTGAACAGGGTGACAACATGCAGGCTTCTGAAACGGAACTGATGCTCAAGGGCTATGGTCTGACCACTGCCGAATTCTTCTATCGCATGCCCGATTACCGCAATGTGCTGAACACTTTTGTCTGGCAGGACTATGACATCGCGCCGGATCACCCGCGCCTGTTCAAGTTCATCGAATTCTGGAATTCCCAGATCGAAGGGCCGCTGCATTCGGTGCGGTTCACCCATCGCAAGATGATCAGTCCGGGCGAATGGCGCAATGTCGTGGGGGAGTTTCGGCTGCATTGAGCCAAGGCATAGGCGCGGGTGAACCCCGCGCCGCGCCATGACGTCAGGGAATGATCCGGGTGTATTTCACGCCTTCCAGCGTGGCGCCGACCATGAGACCCGCCTGACCGAAGATCACCGCCAGAACCGGCGAGGTCGAGGTGGTGGTTTCCGCCCGCAGGTTGTCGGCCTGATCGTTGATCACATAGCCCACATCAGCACCAGCCGCCCAGCCTGAGGAGCGGCGGAAGCGTTGCAGCGCGTCATCGGTCATGAAGAACAGAACATGAGCGAATTGCTGTGCGCCGATCTGCAGGCCGAAACTGCCTTTGGTGGCCGAGTAGTAATCCACCGTGATCCCGTTGACGCGCAGCGCGCCGCGACCATAGCCGCCACCAAAGCCGAAACCCGCCTCGGTGATCAGAGGCATGACCAGCTGGCCCACCGATTTGTCGGCCAGATCCCGCGTATTGGGATAGGTGTTGTAGAGATAATTCAGCGTGGCTTCGACCCGGTTGTCGATCACCGCTGATCCGGGGCTGCCGATCCCGTTGCCGCAGGCTGCGGTGACGCTGACGCCGGCAAGGGCGCTCAACGTGAATGTCCGTCTGCTCATCTGGGTCATGTATATTGCCTGTTTGTTATGCTGCTGCCAGGTCCGGATGTTTTGTCATCTCCGGATATGCGCTGAATATAGAGGCAAATCAGCCTTATGTCACCAACTCTTGTGGCAAATGGTTTACGCCAAGCGCTTCCCGGCGGGGTTTCGCCACTGGGAGGCGATCACCCCTTTGCCAGTTTGCGCGCCACGGCGGGTGCGAAATAGGTCAGGATGCCGTCACAACCCGCGCGGCGGAAGCACATCAGGCTTTCCAGCATGGCGCGTTCGCCGTCGATCCAGCCGTTCTGAGCTGCGGCCTGAATCATCGCGTATTCGCCCGACACCTGATAGGCATAAGTCGGTGCGCCGAAGGCATCCTTGACGCGGCGACAGATATCCAGATAGGGCATGCCCGGCTTGACCATCACCATGTCTGCCCCCTCGCGCAGATCACGCTCGACCAGGCGGATCGCCTCGTCCGAATTGGCGGGGTCCATCTGATAGGTCTTCTTGTCACCCTTGAGCGCACCCGAGGCGCCCACCGCATCGCGGAACGGGCCATAAAAGGCCGAGGCGTATTTGGCGGCATAGCTGAGCAGCATGACATTGGTATGGCCAGCACTCTCCAGCGCCTGACGGATCGCACCGATGCGCCCATCCATCATGTCGGACGGGCCGATGATATCGGCGCCCGCCTCGGCCTGCGATAGCGCCTGTTTCACCAGCGCGTCGACCGTTTCATCATTCACGACCACGCCAGCGCGCCAGAACCCGTCATGCCCATCTGAATTATAGGGGTCGAGCGCCACATCGGTCATGACCGCGATGCCCGGCACGGCGGCCTTGATCGCGCGGGTGGCGCGGTTGCTCAGGTTCTCGGGGTTCCACGCCTCGGCGCAGTCGCGGGTCTTTTTCGCCGGGTCCGTATAGGGAAAGAGGCAAATCGCGGGGATACCCAGATCGGCCGCTTCGCGCGCGGCCTCGACCACGCGGTCGACCGAGCGGCGGACGACACCGGGCATCGAGGCCACAGGTTCCTCGATCCCTTCGCCGTCCCGGACGAAGACGGGCCAGATCAGATTGCCGACCGAGAGCGTATTCTCTTGGGTCAGGGCGCGGATCGCGGGGGATTGCCTGGTGCGGCGAAAGCGGGTGGCGGGGTAGGCGGCCTGGCTGGGGATCATCGGTGCGTCATCTCATGTGGTCACCCTGCATGCGTGGCATGGATATTGGCGCATCTCAAGGGTAGGAATTGCCCAAAGACACGGCTATGGAAGCGAAAGCGTTGTAAAGGGCATTGATTTTGGACTGGTTCGGCACTCTGAACGAAGTGATCAATCTGCGATCCTTCTCCAATTTGTGGTATTGGATCGTGCTGGCGGTCATGTGGTCCACGGCCAGTTTCTGGGTCATGGGCGTGCCTTATGACATTGTCCAGCGCGCCGCGTCGCAGCAGGGGCAAGCCGAAATCGACCTTCAGGATATTGTCCGCGTCAATGCGAACCGCCTTGTCTATATCGCCGATGTCTCGGGGATCGGGATCGTCGCCTTCGGCACGTTCTTTTTGACGTTTCTGGGGCTGAGCGGCTTCGCCTACGGGTTCCAACTGGCGCAGGCGATCTTTCTGCTGCTCTTTCCGCTGTCGATCGTCGGATTTCTGAGCCTGCGTCTGGCCCGTCGCCTGCAAGCTCAGGCGATGATGGGGCCTGGCTTGCGCAAGGCCCTGATGCGGCACCGGCTCATGACACAGGTGATCGGGATGATCTCGATCTTCGTCACCGCGCTTTGGGGCATGTATCAGAACCTCGCCCATATGATGCCCGAACATCTTATCAGACCGCTTGGATAATCGCCTGCCATGACAGACCAGTTACGCCTTACCGTTGGCGGTGCACCCGAAGGATTTGACGCAAGGCTGATCCTCAAGGAGATCGAGCGCCGCGGGGCGCCCGTTATCCATGTGGCGCGCGACGACAAGCGGTTGGCGGCGATGCAGGCGGCCTTGCGGTTCTTTGCACCCGAGATGCTGGTCATCACCTTTCCCGCGTGGGATTGTCTGCCTTATGACCGCGTCAGCCCGAATGCCGATATCTCGGCCACCCGAATGGCGACTCTGGCCGGGTTGGTGCACGGGATGCCGGACCGGTTCGTCCTGCTGACAACAATCAGTGCGGCCATGCAGCGGTTGCCTGCGCGCGACGTGCTGCGCGAGGCGGCGTTCTCTGCCCGCGTGGGGGGGCGGCTTGATGAAGCTGCGTTGCGCAACTTTCTGGTTCGCATGGGTTTCTCGCAAGCGCCGACGGTGATGGAGCCGGGTGATTACGCGATCCGCGGCGGGATCATCGACATCTATCCGCCCGGCGAAGGTGGCCCGGTGCGGCTGGATCTGTTCGGCGATGTGCTGGACGGGGCACGACGCTTTGATGCGGCGACCCAGCGCACCACCGAAAAGCTGGATCTTGTCGAGCTTGCCCCCGTGTCCGAAGTCATTCTGGACGAGGCCGCGATTACCCGGTTCCGGCAGAATTACCGGATCGAATTCGGCGCGGCAGGCACCGATGATCCGCTTTATGAGGCCGTGAGCGCAGGGCGCAAACATGCCGGGATCGAACATTGGCTGCCGTTCTTCCATGACCGGCTGGAGACGATCTTCGACTATCTGCCGCAAGCGACCGTCACGCAGGACGATCAGGTCACGCCCACGCGACTGGCCCGCTGGGACAGTATCGCTGATCAATACGAGACGCGGCGGCTGGCCATGACCCAGAAGGGGCGTATGGATACTGTTTACAAACCCGTGCCGCCGGGACTTCTGTATCTGGACGATGCCGCGTGGGAGGCGGCGACGGCGCAGACCCGTGTGATGCAGTTCAACCCGCTGGCGCAGGCCACGGGACCGGGGGTGATCGACGCAGGCGGGCGGATCGGGCGTACATTCGCGCCTGAGCGCCAGCAGGAAAACCTAAGCCTTTTTGCGGCTTTGGCCACCCATGTGAAGGCGCGGATGGAAAAGGGGCCGGTGCTGATCGCGTCCTTCTCGGAAGGGGCGCGCGAGCGACTGGACGGGTTGATCAGCGATGAGGGTCTGATCGGCTCGGTTCATGTTGGCGATGCGCGCGGGATCGGCAAGCATGGCCTGCATCTGGCGGTCTGGCCATTGGATCAGGGGTTCGAGGCCGATGGCCTGACCGTGATCAGCGAACAGGACGTTCTGGGCGACCGTTTGATCCGCGCGCCCAAGAAACGCCGCAAGGCCGAGAATTTCCTGACCGAGGCTCAAAGCCTCTCCCCCGGCGATCTGGTGGTGCATGTGGATCACGGCGTGGGCCGCTATCTGGGGCTTGAGGTGGTCACGGCACTGGGGGCGGCGCACGAATGCCTGACGCTGGAATATGCCGAAGGATCAAAGCTTTACCTGCCGGTCGAGAATATCGAACTGCTTAGCAAGTTTGGCCATGAAGAGGGGCTTCTGGACAAACTGGGCGGCGGCGCGTGGCAGGCCAAGAAAGCGCGGCTGAAGGAACGCATCCGCGAGATGGCCGAACGCCTGATCCGCGTGGCGGCCGAGCGCGCCCTGCGATCCGCCCCTGTGCTGGAGCCGCAGCACCACGCGTGGGAAGCGTTCAGCGCGCGCTTTCCGTACATGGAGACCGACGATCAGTTGCGCGCGATCGAGGATGTTCTGGCCGATCTGGGGTCAGGCAATCCGATGGATCGGCTGATCTGCGGTGATGTGGGATTCGGCAAGACCGAAGTCGCGATGCGCGCGGCCTTTGTGGCGGCGATGTCCGGCGTGCAGGTGGCGGTGATCGCGCCCACGACCCTGCTGGCGCGGCAGCATTTCAAAAGCTTTGCCGAGCGATTCCGGGGCTTTCCCCTTGAGGTGCTGGCCTTGTCCCGCTTCGTCAGCGCCAAGGATGCGCAGGCGACCCGTGACGGGATCGCGCGCGGCACGGTGGATATCGTGGTGGGCACGCATGCCCTTCTGGCCAAGGGCGTCAGCTTCAAGAACCTTGGTCTGCTGATCATTGACGAGGAACAGCATTTCGGTGTGGGCCATAAAGAGCGGCTCAAGCAGTTGCGCAGTGATATCCATGTGTTGACGCTGACGGCGACACCCATTCCGCGCACGTTGCAGCTGTCGCTGTCCGGTGTGCGGGACCTCTCGATCATCGGCACCCCGCCGGTAGACCGGTTGTCGATCCGCACCTATGTGTCGGAATTCGACACGGTCACGATTCGCGAGGCATTGCTGCGCGAACATTATCGCGGCGGGCAGAGTTTCTTTGTCGTGCCCCGGATCAGCGACCTGCCCGAAATCGAGGATTTCCTGAAAACGCAGGTGCCCGAGGTGTCCTATGTGGTGGCCCATGGGCAGATGGCGGCGGGCGAACTCGATGACCGCATGAACGCCTTCTATGACGGCAAGTATGATGTGTTGCTGGCCACGACCATTGTCGAGTCGGGTCTGGATATCCCTACGGCCAATACGATGGTCATCCACCGCGCGGATATGTTCGGCCTCAGCCAGCTCTATCAGATCCGGGGACGCGTGGGGCGGTCCAAGACCCGCGCCTATGCCTATCTGACAACGAAACCGCGTGGCAAGCTGACCCCTGCCGCCGAGAAGCGCCTGCGGGTGCTGGGTAGCCTTGATACGCTGGGCGCGGGCTTCACGCTGGCCAGTCAGGATCTGGACATTCGCGGCGCGGGTAACCTGCTGGGCGAGGAGCAGTCGGGCCAGATGCGCGATGTGGGATATGAGCTTTACCAGCAGATGCTGGAGGATGCGATTGCCAAGATCAAGTCAGGCGAAATGGAGGGGCTGTCCGATCAGGATGGACAATGGGCGCCGTCCATCAATCTTGGTGTGCCGGTTCTGATCCCCGAGGATTATGTGCCCGATCTGGACGTGCGTCTGGGATTGTATCGTCGTCTCAGCAACTTGCATACCAAAGTTGAACTTGAAGGCTTCGCCGCCGAGTTGATCGACCGCTTCGGGCCCTTGCCGCGTGAGGTGAACACGCTGCTGCTGATCGTTCGGATCAAGGAGATGTGCAAGAAGGCCGGGATCGCGCGTCTGGATGGCGGGCCGAAAGGCGCGACGATCCAGTTTCACAATGACAAATTCGCCAGCCCGCAGGGCTTGGTCGAGTTTATTACCGACCAAAAGGGGCTGGCCAAGGTGCGCGACAACAAGATCATCGTGCAGCGCGACTGGACTCAGGAGAAAGAGAAAATCCGCGGGGCCTTCGCCATCGCCAAAGAACTGGCCGAGAAAGTTGTGGCAGAGAAGAAGCGCAAGGCAGGGGCATCGTAATCTTGATGTTTTGCATCAATATCACGTATCAAGCCTTTGTTTAAATGCCAAAAAAAGCCCGTATGCGCGGATTGATCCAGTCCCACAATCCGGGGGCGCCATGGGCGATCTTGTGGCCCACGCGATCAACCAGCATATCGTAACTGACGTCATAGTCCGTCCAGCTTCCGCCGCCTGCGACAAGGTTCTGGTTCGGGGGCTGGAACCGGTCCAGCGATTTCGCAAAGCGGGCGTCGGGGGTTTGGTTCGCCTCGAATTCATCCCAGAGCGCGCGCAGATCTGCGGCCTGATCGGCGGGCAGCAGGCCGAAGATACGATCGGCGGCAGCGGATTCGGCCAGTTCCAGGGCAGCTTTGTCATGGTTGCCGTAAACCGGAGCATCGCCAGCGTCGATCTCGACCAGATCATGGATCAGTAGCATCCGGATCACGCGGTCGATTTTGACGCCCGCGGGTGCTTGTTCCGCCAGAACAAGGGCATAGAGGGCGATGTGCCAGCTGTGCTCTCCGGAATTCTCGGGTCTTGATCCGTCACAGAGCGGCGTGGCGCGGTTCACCGACTTGAGGCGGCAGGCCTCGTTCAGAAAGGCCATCTGCGCATCCAGTCGCGCGGTCATTGCGGGGTGTCGGCCTTGCGGTCGGCCATGGCTTTCCTGAGCCGCTCGGTCAGCAGTTTGCGCGCCCGCGCCTCAGCGGTGCGGACGCGGATCGAGGTCATGAACGCATCCTGAGTCACGCTGGACGAGGTGCCCAGCGTCTTGGCGATCGCGTCGATCAGCGTGTCGTCGCCGGTCTTTTCGACGGCTTCCAGCACGTCGCGGGCCAGGGCGTCAGCCAGATCCTCGGTCACGCCCATGGGATCACCGCGAACTTTCCGTGAGGCGGCGCTTCACATAGTCCGAAACCGAACCGATCATCTGTTCCATCTGTCCGGGACCGTCAAAGAAATGGCCCGCCCCTTCGATCTGCTCGTGGGTGATGGTGATGCCGCGCTGTTCATGCAACTTGCTGACAAGGCTGGTCGTATCGGCGGGTGGTGCGACGCGGTCGGCGGTGCCGTTGATCACCAGACCCGAGGCCGGGCAGGGTGCAAGGAACGAAAAGTCATACATATTCGCTGGCGGTGCCACCGAGATGAACCCCGTGATCTCGGGGCGGCGCATCAGAAGCTGCATCCCGATCCAGGCCCCGAAGGAAAAGCCCGCAACCCAGCAATGCTTGGAATTGTTGTTCATGGACTGCAGGTAATCCAGCGCCGAGGCGGCGTCCGACAGTTCGCCGATACCCTGATCATACTCACCCTGGCTGCGTCCGACACCGCGGAAATTGAACCGCAGCACGGTGAAGCCCATGTTGTAGAAGGCGTAATGCAGATTGTAGACGACCTTGTTGTTCATCGTCCCGCCGAACTGCGGGTGGGGATGAAGCACGATGGCGATGGGGGCGTCACGTTCCTTCTGCGGGTGATACCGGCCTTCGAGCCGGCCTTCGGGGCCGGGAAATATAACCTCGGGCATGGTGGGTTCATGTCTCCTGCATGGGTGCGGCAATTAATCTTGACGAATTTGCTCAAGCACCTTAGAACGTTTCTAAATCCGACTGCCTCAATTCGACTGCGCGGCCGGACCGGGTGCAAGCGAGATAAGCCCTGCACCCCGTCACGTCAATGTGTTCACGAAGGCAAGCCAATGAAACTTAGCACCAAAGGCCGTTATGCCATGGTCGCGCTGGCCGATATCGCGTTGCAGCCGCAGGGCGCGTTGGTCACGCTGGGCGAGATTTCGAAGCGGCAGGACATCTCTTTGCCCTATCTCGAGCAGCTTTTCGTGAAGCTGCGCCGCGAAGGTTTGGTCGAGTCTGTACGAGGACCGGGCGGTGGCTATCGTCTTTCGCGTCCTGCCAGCGAGATCCGGGTGGTCGAGGTTCTGGGCGCTGTGGATGAGACCGTCGACGCCATGCATCGGGGCGAGGGGGCCAGCGGGGCCGTGTCCGGCTCGCGGGCCCAGTCGGTGACGAACCGCCTGTGGGAGGGCCTGAGCGCCCATGTCTATGTCTATCTGCATCAGACTCGCCTGTCGGATGTGGTGCGCAACGATCTGGCACCCTGTCCGGCGGTGCCGTCGCTGTTCTCCATGCCTGTGGTGGATGAGGCGTAAGGCGGATTTGAGTATTTTTGGAACGATGAAGGACTGAAGTTTGCGCGCCTATCTGGATCATAACGCGACGACCCCGCTGCGCCCCGAGGCGCGGGTGGCGATGTTGCGTGCGATGGATGTGGTGGGCAATCCGTCATCCGTGCATGCCGAAGGGCGCGCGGCCAAGTCGCTGGTCGAGGCGGCGCGCGCGCAGGTGGCGGCGGCCTTGGGGGCGGATGGGGCGGATGTGATCTTCACCTCGGGCGCGACCGAGGCGGCGGCACTGGCCTTGGCGGGGCGCGGCTTGCAAGGGGCCGAGATCGAGCATGAGGCGGTGGCGGCCTGGGTCGCGACCGATCTGGCGGTGGATCGTTCGGGTCTGGTGACGGTGAGCGATCCCGCGCGATCGACGCTGCAACTGGCCAATTCGGAAACCGGTGTGATCCAGAGCTTGCCTGAAGGATTGGCCGTGTCGGACATGACCCAAGGGTTCGGCAAGCTGCCGCTGGCCTTCAACTGGACGGGTGTCACCATGGCGCTGGTCTCGGCGCATAAGCTGGGTGGTCCCAAGGGCATTGGTGCGCTGGTGATCCGGCGGGGCACGGACCTTGCCGCACAGTTGCGCGGTGGCGGTCAGGAACAGGGACGGCGCGCCGGGACCGAGAACATCATCGGCATCGCCGGGTTCGGGGCCGCGGCCGAGGCGGCCGCGCGTGATCTGGCCGATGGAGTCTGGGCGCGGGTTGCGGAACTTAGAAATATTCTAGAAAAGGCCATTGAGGCCGGGGCGCCCGATACTATTTTCCCAGGTAGGGATGTGGATCGATTGCCGAACACCTCTTGCATCGCGACACCCGGCTGGAAGGGCGAGACGCAGGTGATGCAGATGGATCTGGCAGGGTTTGCCGTCTCGGCGGGATCGGCCTGTTCCAGCGGCAAGGTCCGCGCCAGCCGCGTGTTGCGCGCGATGGGATATGACGACGATGTGGCCGGGGGCGCGATCCGCGTCTCGCTGTCGCCACAGACGACCGAAGACGAGGTGCTGCGCTTTGCCGAGACCTGGCTGGCGAAGCGCCACAAATTCAGCGCCCGTGCGGCGTGACCGACCGAATGACGAGACGCGAACAGGAGTAAGGCCATGACCACGTTGAAAGAAGAGATCCGCGAAGGCGTCGACCGCGAGACGGTCGAGGCCGTGCGCGAGGTGGGCAGCACCTACAAGCATGGCTGGAATACCGAGATCGAGATGGAATTCGCCCCCAAGGGCGTGAACCCCGATATCGTGCGCCTGATCAGCACCAAGAACGAGGAACCCGAATGGATGACCGAATGGCGTCTGTCGGCCTTCCAGCGCTGGGAACAGATGGAGGAGCCGACATGGGCCATGGTCAGCTATCCCAAGATCGACTTTCAGGACATCTATTACTATGCCCGCCCGACCAGCATGATCGACAAGCCCAAGTCGCTGGATGATGTCGATCCCAAGCTGCTGGAAACCTACAAGAAGTTGGGGATTCCGCTGCAAGAGCAGATGATCCTTGCGGGCGTCGAAGGGGCCGAGGATTACAAGCCCGAGGGACGCAAGGTTGCCGTGGATGCGGTGTTTGATTCCGTGTCGCTGGGGACCACTTTCCAGAAGGATCTGGAAAAGGCAGGGGTCATCTTCTGCTCGATCTCCGAGGCGATCCGCAATCATCCGGAACTGGTGAAGAAGTATCTGGGGTCGGTCGTCCCGCCCTCGGACAATTTCTATGCCACGCTGAATTCGGCCGTGTTTTCCGATGGCTCCTTCGTCTATGTGCCGCCGGGCGTGCGCTGCCCGATGGAGTTGAGCACCTATTTCCGCATCAATGCGGAGAATACCGGCCAGTTCGAGCGGACCCTGATCATTGCCGACAAGGGTAGCTACGTGTCCTACCTGGAAGGTTGCACCGCGCCCAAGCGCGACACGGCGCAGCTCCATGCGGCGGTGGTCGAGATCATCATCGAGGAAGATGCCGAGGTGAAGTATTCCACCGTCCAGAACTGGTATCCGGGCGATGAGGAAGGCCGTGGTGGCATCTACAACTTTGTCACCAAGCGCGCCGATTGCCGGGGCGACCGGGCCAAGGTGATGTGGACGCAGGTGGAAACCGGATCAGCTGTGACGTGGAAATATCCCTCCTGCATCCTGCGCGGCGATGACAGCCAAGGCGAGTTCTATTCCATAGCCATCGCCAACAACATGCAGCAGGCCGATACCGGCACCAAGATGGTGCATCTGGGCAAGAACACGAAGTCGCGCATCGTCTCGAAAGGGATTAGCGCGGGACGGGCGCAGAATACGTATCGTGGCCTTGTGTCCATGCACCCCAAGGCACAGAACGGGCGGAACTACACCCAGTGTGACAGCCTGCTGATCGGCGACAAATGCGGCGCGCATACCGTGCCTTATATCGAGGTGCGCAACAATACCGCGCGGGTCGAGCATGAGGCGACCACGTCCAAGGTGGATGACGATCAGCTGTTCTATTGCCGGTCGCGCGGGATGGACGAGGAAGAGGCGGTGGCGCTGGTCGTCAACGGTTTCTGCCGCGAAGTGTTGCAGGCGCTGCCGATGGAATTCGCCATGGAAGCGCAGCAACTGGTTGCCATCTCTCTGGAAGGCAGCGTCGGCTGAGGCCGGGGGCTGCGGCCCTGCGCGTGGGACAAGGCTATGGCTGTGGCGGGAAAATCCCTGATCGCGATGCTGGGGGCGCGGCTTGATCTGGCCGCCCCTCTGGCCATTGTCGATGTCGGGGCCAACCCACTGGGAAGGCCGATCTACAAGCCTTTGTTGAGCAAGGGTCTGTGTCATGTTTGGGGGTTCGAGCCCAATCCCGATGCTTTTGCACAACTGGCAGGCTCGGAACATGCGACCTGGCTGCCATTGGCCCTGGGCGCGGGCGGGCCTGCCACGCTGCATGTCTATCCTTCGTCCGAGATGTCCTCTCTCTATCCGCTGAGTGAGGCGGCGATTGGCTATCTTGGGCATTTCCGCCGCCATCTGGGACAGGATGAAAAGGTCAGCATCGTGACGCATCGTCTTGATGATATTGCGGATATTGCACGGATCGACTTGCTGAAGGTTGATGCGCAAGGCGCGGAATGTGATGTGATCGACGGCGGTCGGACCAAGCTGGCGCAGGCGGTCATGGTGATTGCCGAAATGCGGTTCCATCGCCTCTATGATGGCGAGCCGATGCTGCATGATCTGGACCGCACCTTGCGCGCGCAGGGGTTCGTGCTGCACCGGTTTCTGCATCAGAAGTCCCGCATGCTGCACCACAGCCAGAAGGCGCGTGTCAATGCAAAGGCCCTGTCCAGCCAGCTGATCGACGGGGATGCGGTCTATATCCGCAGCCTCGAGGATCGCGAAGCTTGGTCGGATGCACAATTGCGCGCCCTGGCACTTTTGGCGGCGACCATCGGCAGTCATGACCTGGCCTTGCTGGCGATTGACACGCTGGTCGCGCGCGGCCTGACGCGCAAGACGCTGCCGGGGGCCTATGTCGATCACCTGCCGCAGGAGTTGCGCGCATGACCGTGGCCCATGTCGCACCGATTCTGATGCTGGCGGTCTCGAATGTTTTCATGACCTTCGCCTGGTATGGTCATCTGAAATTCCCGACCGCGCCGCTTTTCGCGGTGATCCTGATCAGCTGGGGGATCGCGTTGTTCGAATACACCTTGGCAGTACCCGCCAACCGGATGGGGCATCAGGTGTATTCAGCGGCCCAGCTGAAAACCATACAGGAGGTGATCACCCTGATCGTCTTCGTCGGATTCTCGGTGTTCTGGTTGAAGGAAACGATCAGCTGGACCACGGCGGCAGGTTTCGGCTTCATCGCGCTGGGTGCGGCGCTTGTGTTCAGAGGATAGGAAATGATCGTCACGACAACCAATAGCATCGAAGGTCATCGCATCACCGACTATCGCGGCATCGTGGTGGGCGAGGCGATCATGGGCGCCAATGTGGTGCGCGACATCTTTGCCGGGATCACCGATATTATTGGCGGCCGTTCAGGGGCTTACGAGTCGAAGCTTCAGGACGCCCGCGATACGGCCCTGCGGGAGTTGCAGCAGAAGGCCGCGTTGGCCGGGGCCAATGCCGTGGTCGGTGTCGATCTGGACTATGAAGTGGTTGGACAGTCGATGCTGATGGTCAGCGCCTCGGGAACGGCGGTGGTGGTGCAGCGCCTATGAACTCGACCGCCGCTCTGATCCGTCCGGAACTGACCCTGCCCGAGGCCGAGGCCGCGGCACTTGGCGCGGCCTATGCCGCGGCAAGCACGATCCTTGAATATGGGTCGGGCGGGTCCACGGTGATGGCGGCGGAACTGGGGAAGCGTGTGACATCGGTCGAGAGCGACAAGGCCTGGGCACAGATGATGCGCGACTGGTTCGCGGCCCATCCGCCTGCGGGTCAGGTGGACATCGTCTGGTCCGATATCGGGCCAACCAAGGAATGGGGACACCCGATTGATGACAGCGGCTGGAAGGGGTTTGCCCGCTATCCGCTTGCAGTCTGGGACCTGCCGGGTTTTACCCATCCCGATGTGGTTCTGGTGGATGGCCGGTTCCGGATGGGCTGCGCGCTGGCCACGGCGTTCCGGATCGTCCGGCCTGTCACGCTGTATTACGACGACTATGCCAATCGCCCGCGCCATCACCAGATCGAGACGTTTCTGGGCGCGCCGGCCGCGATCATGGGCCGCATGGCCCGCTTTGAGATCAACCCGATGCCTGTGCCGGCCAACCGGCTGCTGCAGGTGTTCAATCTGATGACACGGCCCTGAGGGCCGTCTGGATCAGGACAATACGGAAAGGAATAAAGATGCTGGAAATCAAGAATCTGCACGTCAAACTTGAAGCCGAGGACAAGGCGATCCTCAAGGGCGTGGACCTTGTGATCGAACCGGGCACCGTGCATGCGATCATGGGTCCTAACGGATCGGGCAAATCCACCCTGTCCTATGTCCTGTCGGGGCGTGACGGCTATGCGGTGACGGATGGCAGCGCCACGCTGGAAGGCGAGGATATTCTTGACATGGAGCCCGAAGAGCGCGCGGCAGCGGGTCTGTTCCTGGCCTTTCAGTATCCGGTCGAAATTCCCGGTGTGGGCAACATGACCTTCCTGCGCACCGCCGTGAACGCGCAACGCAAGGCCCGCGGGCAAGAGGAGATGAGCGCTGCCGATTTCCTCAAGGTGATCCGCGAGAAGGCCAAGACCCTGCAGATTGACGCGGATATGTTGAAGCGCCCCGTTAACGTGGGTTTCTCGGGCGGTGAGAAGAAGCGGAACGAGATCCTGCAGATGGCCATGCTGGAACCCAAGATGTGCATTCTGGACGAGACGGATTCAGGTCTTGACGTGGATGCGATGAAACTGGTGTCCGATGGTGTGAACGCGCTGCGCGATGCTGGGCGGTCATTCCTTGTCATCACGCATTATCAACGGCTTCTGGACCATATCAAACCCGATGTGGTGCATATCATGGCCGATGGCCGCATCATCAAGTCGGGCGGTCCCGAACTGGCGCTTGAAGTAGAGCAGAACGGTTATGCCGATCTGCTGGCCGAAGCGGAGGCGGTGTGATGGCACGGGCGGAACTGAAGCAGGAGGCGACAGAGGCACGGATCGCGACACTCGATCTGCCGGCTGGTGGAAAGTGGGCGACTTCGGTGCGCACGGACGCGCTCGCCCGGTTGCGCGCGATGGGCTTGCCCGCGCGGCGTGACGAATACTGGCGCTATACCCGACCCGAAACGCTGACGCAGGCCGAGGCCCCGGCCGCAGCCCTGTTCGACAGCAAGGAACCGCAGGTTTTCGAAAGCGTCGATCGTCTGCGCGTCGTCTTTGTCGATGGCGTTTTCGATCCGGCCGCAAGCGATGACCTCACCCTCGCGGGGGTCGAGATCGAGCGGCTTGAAACCGCGGCCAAGGCCGATATCCATTGGGCCAAGGACCTTTACGGTGTGCTTGAGGCGCGCGGGCAAAAGCCGGTGGACCGTCCGTTGGCGGCCTTCAACAGCGCCTATGCGACCGATGGTGTCCTGATCCGCGTCACTGGTGCGGCGTCCAAGCCGATCAGCCTGATTTATACCCATAAATCCGAAACATCGGATGCGATTCTGCATCATGTCGTGAAACTTGAGAAGGGGGCCGAGTTGACCCTCCTGGAGAATGGACCGGCGGCAGCACGCTTCAACAAGGTATTGGAGGTCGAGGTGGCAGACGGTGCCCGCTTCCACCATATCCGCGCGCAGGGGCGGGATCACGAACGGCGGGCCGCGACGCATATTTTCGCGCGTCTGGGGGCTGAAAGCCAGTTCAAGTCCTTCACGCTCACGGTGAACGGCGTGTTGACCCGCAACGAGGCGGTGATCGAGATGACAGGCGACGACGCGGTGGCCCATATCGCGGGTGCCGCGATGGGCGACGGGGCCTTCCATCATGACGATACCGTCTTCGTGACCCATGATGCGCTGCGCTGCGAAAGCCGTCAGGTTTTCAAGAAAGTGCTGCGCAACGGGGCTGTCGGCGTGTTCCAGGGCAAGATTCTGGTCAAGGAGGGCGCGCAGAAGACCGATGGCTATCAGATCAGCCAGTCGCTTCTTCTGGACGGTGACAGCCAGTTCCTCGCCAAGCCCGAACTTGAGATCTATGCCGATGACGTGGCCTGCTCGCATGGCTCGACCTCGGGGGCGATCGATATGGACGCGCTGTATTACCTGCGCTCGCGCGGGGTGCCCAAGAAGGAGGCGACCGATCTTCTTGTGTTGTCCTTCCTGGCCGAAGCGGTCGAAGAGATCGAGGACGAAGGTCTGCGTGACGAGATCGTCAGCCGCTTGACCGGCTGGCTCGCCCGCAGGGGCGGCTGATGCCGGTCACGACCGATATTGCCGCGACATACCGGGGACCCGGCCGCGTCGTGGCCCGGCTTCTGTCGGCTGGCCAGCGCGAGGATCGCGCGCTGGTCATGCTGCTCGGTGGCTGTCTTGTCATGTTCGTGGCCCAGTGGCCGCGACTGGCGCGACAGTCCTATCTGGCGGGTGAGGATCTTCAATTGCTGATGGCGGGGTCACTGTTCGGCGTGGTCTTCATTCTTCCGCTTGTTCTTTATACGGTGGCGCTGCTCAGCCATGGTCTGATCCGGCTGTTTGGGGGCCGGAGCACTGGATTTGGTGCACGACTGGCCTTGTTCTGGGCCTTGTTGGCAGCAAGTCCCGTGATGTTGCTCTGGGGGTTGGTGGCAGGTTTCATCGGTGAAGGGCTTGAGTTGAATTTGACCGGGGTGCTGTGGTTTGCCACGTTCCTGTGGTTCTGGATGGCGGGTCTGCGACAGGCCGGCTGGGGAGAGAGACCCGATGCAAGTGAATGACCTTCCAACTCTTGCCATGGACACGCTGCGTGACCCGCGCGCGACGGCCGAGCGGCTGATTGCGATGGATCTCGGCCTGCCGACACTCTGGACGGCGCTTGCACTGGGGGCGGTGCTGAATGCGCTGATGTTCAGCGTAAATTTGATGCTCTTTCCCACGACTTTACCGCTGCCCGGTCTGTTTTCCAACCCGGTGCTCTATGCCGTGGCCATGGCAGGGGGCATGGTGATCACCATGCATCTGCTGACTTGGGTGGGGGGTATGATGGGCGGGCAGGGTCGGCTGGCGGATGTGACGGTCGTGATGGTCTGGCTGCAATATCTGCGGCTGGCAGCGCAGGCCGTGCTTCTGGTGCTGACCATGCTGATGCCGGCGTTGGCCCTGATGGCGACTTTGGTCGTGGCCGCGTACAGCCTTTGGCTGCTGGTGAATTTTCTGGATGTGGCGCATCGTCTCGGATCGCTGGGAAAAAGCGTTCTGGTGCTTGTCTTCTCGGTCGTGGGCGTCACCATCGGCCTGTCTTTCCTGATGATGCTGATCGGCGTCCCCGCAACCGAAGCGAGTTGAACCCATGTATGATGTCGAAAAGATCCGCGCCGATTTCCCGATCCTGTCCCGGCAGGTGAACGGCAAGCCGCTGGTCTATCTGGACAATGGGGCCTCGGCGCAGAAGCCGCAGGTTGTGATCGACGCGATCACCCATGCCTATTCCTTTGAATATGCGAATGTTCACAGGGGCTTGCACTATCTGTCCAATCTGGCCACCGACAATTACGAACGCGTGCGCGGAATCATCGCCCGCTTTCTGGGGGCCGGTTCCGAGGACGAGATCATTTTCAACTCGGGCACGACCGAGGGGATCAACATGGTCGCTTATGGTTGGGCCATGCCCCGGATGCAGGCAGGGGATGAGATCATCCTGTCCATCATGGAACATCACGCCAATATCGTGCCATGGCATTTCCTGCGCCAAAGGCAAGGCGTGGTCATCAAATGGGTCGATGTGGATGCGACCGGCGCGCTGGACCCGCAGGCCGTGCTGGACGCCATCACCCCGCGTACCAAGCTGATTGCGGTGACGCATGTGTCCAACGTGCTGGGTACGGTGGTGGATGTGAAGGCGATCTGTGATGGCGCGCGCGTGCAGGGTGTGCCCGTGCTGGTGGATGGGTCACAGGCGGCTGTGCACATGCCCGTCAACGTGCAGGATATCGGCTGTGATTTCTACGCCATCACAGGTCACAAACTCTATGGTCCGTCCGGATCGGGTGCGATCTATGTCCGCCACGACCGCATGGCCGAGATGCGCCCTTTCATCGGTGGCGGTGACATGATCCGCGAGGTCACGCGCGAGAAAGTCACCTATAACGACCCGCCCATGAAGTTCGAGGCGGGGACGCCCGGCATCGTGCAGACCATCGGACTGGGGGTCGCTCTGGAATACATGATGGGCCTGGGGATGGGAAATATCGCCGCCCATGAACGCGCCTTGCGCGACTATGCGCGCACGCGCCTTGACGGTCTGAACTGGATTTCGGTGCAGGGCACCACGGCGGACAAGGCAGCGATCTTTTCGTTCACGATGGATGGGGCAGCGCATGCCCATGATATTTCGACCATCCTTGACAAGAAGGGGGTCGCGGTGCGTGCAGGCCAGCATTGCGCGGGGCCTTTGATGGAGCATCTGGGCGTCAACGCCACCTGCCGCGCATCTTTCGGGCTGTACAACACCGAAGCCGAGGTCGATGTGCTGATCGACGCGCTGGAACTGGCGCATGAGCTTTTCGCCTGACACGGGCTAGGGCCCACGCCAAATAGCGGTTGCGGGGACGCGTGCTTTGTCCTATTCCACCCGCAGATGCACCCGTAGCTCAGCTGGATAGAGCGCTGCCCTCCGAAGGCAGAGGCCACAGGTTCGAATCCTGTCGGGTGCACCATACTTTATTTCGCATATTTTTCCATATGTCTGCTGCGCGTGACCTGTGCGTTTGTGGTGCGCGTTTGCAGTGGTAATTCCGCGAAGCTCTATGGGGCGGCGCTCGGACCGAGCCTTCACATCGGGCCAGAGATCGTCGAGCGCCAGATAACGGCCGTCATCCTCGCGGCCCCACCATTCGGACGACACCGCCCGTTCTGCTCAACCCGGCTCACATCCACCGATCCGCCACCAGCCCGCGCCTGTGCGACCGGATCCAGAACTTCCACAACGCCCATCGGCTATCTCCCGTGACAGGCGGCGGGAGCCACTCTCCCAGCCCTCAACCCGTCACTGGGAGACCAGCACAACTCGGACTCTCGAAGGAGCCAGCTCTATACTTTGGGCCTATGAGCACTTCCGCACCTCGACTTTGGGCGAAGTATGCTGTCATAAACTGGCAGTATACTGGTGAGACTGCGATCATGTCCCGTTCCGAACGCCTTTTCGATCTGCTCGACATCTTGCGTCGACATCGGTTCCCGGTCAGCGGCCAATCGCTTGCTGACGAACTGGGCGTAAGCCTTCGTACGCTCTATCGCGATATTGCCACCCTGCAGGCCATGGGCGCGCGGATCGAGGGCGAGGCCGGAGTTGGCTATCTGCTTGAGCCGGGATTCCTGCTGCCTCCCTTGTCCTTCCCTGTCGAAGAGCTTGAGGCCCTTGTTCTTGGCGCACGCTTGGTTGCCAGGAGCGGCGACAACACGTTGCGCCGACATGCGCAAAGCGCGCTGGCCAGAATTTCGGCAACCGTGCCGGTCGGCGTGCAAGACACCATGGACGCAACACCCCTGATTGTCGGGCCCGGGGTAGCCATCAAAACAGTCAGTGTCGATCCTGTTCTGCTGCGCAAGGCCATCCGCACCGAGCGCAAGCTCGCCATTGCCTATTGCGATGCCAAGGACAGCGCGAGCGAGCGGGTGATCTGGCCATTCGCCTATGCGTTTTTCGATCAAGTTCACCTTCTGGTCGGCTGGTGCGAGTTGCGCGACGACTATCGAAGCTTTCGGGCAGACCGACTTGTTCGGGTTGACGTGCTTGACGCGCGCTACCCCAGGCGGCGCCAGGCTCTGCTGGCGGACTGGCGTAAACGCCAGGGCATTCCAACATCCGTTTCATGCTGACATAAACTGTCAGCACTGCACGTTAGACAT
>Ga0209347_1002527_pt1 | contig 23890 bp, 21 predicted proteins | sample AutmiccommuBRH23_FD_187382 | JGI IMG/M metagenome (GOLD analysis project Ga0209347, IMG submission 187382) | Deep subsurface microbial communities from Mt. Terri, Switzerland - Autotrophic microbial communities BRH/23 (SPAdes) (version 2) | ecosystem: Environmental > Aquatic > Deep subsurface >...
CGCGCCAGGCCTCGGATGGAACTGGCGCGTTCCTCGTGGCCTTCAACCGAGGGACGTCGTGCACGAGCGTCAAACAACATGGGCGAGAGCAGATCTACGAGCCGGGTCGTTTCTGGCTCGGTTCGACGGCAACCGCGCTCGATGTGCAATCAAAGACGGGCACATCGTGGGTGACGGTCATCCTGCCCGCCTCGCAGCTGCTCGAGATCGTGCCGAATGCGGATGACCGGGTTGCTACCCAGCTCGAAGCCTCGCCCCAGGCCGGCAGCTATTTGCGCCACTACTTGGAGCTTTTGCTGAACACCGAAGCCGAAGGTGGCGATCCGATTCTGACGAAACGCCTAGAGGACATGCTTCTGGATCTCATCGCGCTCACACTCGGCACCAACGACGGCATTGCAGAAATTGCCAAGACACGCGGTCTGCGCGCCGCGCGCATCCGCGAAATTTTGGCAAAGATCCAGGAAGGCTTCTCGAGCCCCGATTTCTCGGCGCAGGCTGTCGCCGATGCCCTTGGCCTGTCCGCGCGTTACGTTCAAGAGCTCATGCAGGAGACGGGCGTCGGCTTCACCAGCCGCGTCTTGGAGCTGCGGCTGCAAAAGGCGCGCGCGATGCTGTCCAACCCGGTCCACGATCGTCTCAAGATCAGCGATCTCGCTTACGCCTGCGGTTTCAATGAAGTGTCTTACTTCAATCGCTGCTTCCGCCGCCGCTTTGGCGCCTCGCCCACGCAATACCGCGCCTAGGCCACTCCTTGACGGGCCTCAGACAAGAACGCGCCAGGCCACATATGACAGAATTGCGAGATTGAGGTACCCGGTCGCCGCCATGCCGAACGCGCGATAGAGGGGATCGATGCGGTAGCCGATCCAAAACGCCAGCCGCGCAACGACAAAGACCGTAACGGCCGCCGGGATAACGGCCATATCTGCTGGGGCGAGGACCGTGCATAGCGCCAGCGTCCCGACCAGGAACAATACGTACTGCTGCAGGGTGTTCTCGACGACCCGGCCATTGATCTGTGTCGCCGGACTTTCCTTGTGCAGCGTCGGGTCGATCGCCTCGCTCAAAAAACGATCGTTTCCAACGACGATAATCCCGACGAGTAGCGGAAGAGCCGCGATGGCATCTGCGCGCAAGGTGTAGACAATGCGCTCGATCAAACCACCTAGGCTCTCTGGAACGTGCCAAAGACAGGCGAGTGCGATCATGCCTCCGATCATCGCCAGAACTCCACTGGCAGCCCCCGCTGCGACAATCTTCTGGTCCTTTGTCATTCAAACCGCCAATCTGTATGAGTTTGCAGCTTTGCGCCGCAACACTTGTACTTCTTTCACGGCCGGTGTTGAGTGCCGTTTGGAACAACGGGCATTGCTGCACGGACTGAACGTGGGCACTCTGACACCATTATCTTGAGAAGCGCGCAACTTCTTCCTCGTCCAATTTCTGCGATGATGCCGGGCTCCGGCTTGGCCAAATGGGTCAGGCAGAACCTCAGGCGCCTGCAGCGGACGCTGCGGAAAACGCAGTTCGATGCTGTGACGGAGATCGTCGCGGCACCTGTGTGGCTGTGACGTCGTCGCCATCCCCGTCGATGACTTGCTCCCATCGGCTGCCCAGCGGACCAGGCGGCTATCAAGCAAAAGAAAACTTGCAGGCCGGCGCGGTTCAAGCTGACCGACGAGCCCCGCTTGTGCTGATCTATCGCCGGACCGGCAACCTGCGTGCAGTGCAGCTTCTGCTCGGTCACTCCAAGATCGAGAGCACCGTTCGCTACCTCGGCATCGAAGTGGACGATGCCATCGAGATCGCGGAGAAGATCGACATCTGGCGCAACACCCTCAATAGCAGACGTGGTCGGCGACGGCCCTATCCTCCACGATCACGGCGCTGCTCAGGATCCGCTTCTGATGCTGTGGACGGCATCCATCACCCGGCCCGAAGACCGGTATGGTTTTCGGGCATGAGATGGAGGAAGTCAGATGGTGCAGCCAGTCACAGTCGGCCTCGATATCGCGAAGAACGTTTTTCACGCCTACGGCGTCGATGCTCATGGCGAGAAGGTCCTCAGCCGTGAGCTCGACCGGCAAGGTCGAGGCCTTCTTTGCGAGCAGGCGTCTCGCCACGATTCCCGGCATAGGACCACTTGCAGCCAGCGCCGCTCGTTGCCTCTGTCGGCAATGCTTCCAACTTCAAGAACGGGAGGAGCTTTGCAGCGTTCATCGGGCTGGTGCCGAAGCAATCATCGAGCGGCGGCAAAGAGCGTCTCGGCAGGATATCGAAGCGTGGCGACCACTACCTGCGATGGCTGCTCGTCGTCGGTGGCCTAGCGGTGATCCGATACGCGCAACGTCATGGTACGCGCCGGACGTAGCTGCTCAAGCTTCTGCGCAGCGCCCGTTTCCCGCACCGGCCGGCATCGCCGTCAGCGAGGACCTCGCGCGCGAAGCCCTCAGTTGGGATTGAAAGGGCATTGCCCTCGACGCAAGAAGCGGTGCCCCCTTCCGGCGGCACCGCCTCACCTGCCCACGAAGTCATGGGCCCGCGTGTCGCGAGCCCGGCAGTTACATTATGCTGGCGGGTTGCGCTGCTTGCTCGAAGCTTCGCTCGCCGGATCGATCGCACCGGTGGCATTCACCTTCGGCTTGGAGCCGCGCAGTCCCGGAAGCGCCGCCTCGAGCAGCCCGCGCACGCCAAACCGGCAGTCCTTGAGATGGCAGCTCGTGACGTTGATCTTCTCGTCGACCGCAAAGCCGTCATCTTCCGAAAGTGCCACGCGCACGACCTGGCCCCGCCCGCGTACACGGTTGGGAAGCTGGAACTCAGGCGGCAACGCCTCCGTCACCGGCAGTACGCGCTCCACAAATCCCGCAACCGTGCGTCCGCGCCCTTTGATGGCGACGCGCTGTCCCTCGTCCACGTCGAACAGATAGTTCTCCGGGATGTAGGCGAGCACGTAGCTGGGCCCGGTGTAGATGTTCGCCACCTTGGTATCGCCGGCGCTCAGCACCTCGCCCACCATACCGACATGGCTGCCGATGTATCCGCTGGCGGGCGCGACGAGCACGCCGTTTCCATAGGTCCTCCTCAGATCGTCGAGCGAATCCGTGAGCTGCTGGAGCGCCTCCTCGTTGGACGCGATCTCGGTCTCCAGCGACGTCTTCTCGGCTTCAAGCGTCAGCAGCTTGTCCATCGCTTCGACTTTGGCGGCGGACGTTTGTTGCATGGACCGCGCCAGCGCCATGCCTCGCTTATTCGCGTCGTCGAGAGTCTCCATGTACTTGTTCGTTGCCTCGGCGTTCTGCGTGGCAATCGGAATCATCGCCTTGACGACCTCGCGGCGCCCCTTGAGCTGGGCAAGACGCCCAGAGACGCGGGCCCTCTCCGCCGAAAGCTCGGCCAGCGCGCGCGACATAGTCGCCGATTCCACCACGGCGATCTTCTGGCCGGCGTCGACCCAATCGCCGGGACGTACATCGACCTCGCGCACGCGCGCATCCTGCCAGGGCGAGGCCACCGAGACGCTGCGGCGCGTGACCATGCCGTCGGCATCGAGAAGCACGCTGCCGCCCGCGAGTGTGTAGATGGCCAGTCCGCCAAAGCATGCAATCAGCGTCGTCGTCAGGACGACCCTTCGCAATCGCTTCCACTTCACCTGGCTTGCCTGCAACTGATCGTTGCTCATGTCTTTGTTCTTTTCTGATTATGTTGTCTGTTTATGCGGCGAGTGAAGAATTGCGATCGACGCTGCCGGTGTGTGCGAGGCGTGCCGCGATCAATTGCGCAGCGTTGCCGGATCCGAACGGATTGGGGGCATCGACAAGCTGGCGCTCATCACCGACAGTCAGTCGGCGCACGCCATCGACGATTGCCTTGTAGTTGGTGCCAACGAGCGTTCCGAAGCCGGCCTCGACGACCTCCGGTCGCTCGGTGCTCTCGCGGGTGATGAGAATCTGTAGCCCGAATGTGGGCGCCTCCTCCTGCACCCCGCCGGAGTCGGTGACGACCGTCCAAGCGCGGTTCAAAAGCGAGACGAAATCGGGATACTGCAGTGGCTTCAACAGATGAACGTCCGGCGCATCACCTAGATGGCGCAGCACTTCCTCACGCACCTGCGGATTGAGGTGGACGGGCAGCACGATCACCTTGTCGCCATCCCTCGATAACGCCCGCAGAGCCTTGAGCACGTTACGCATCGGCGCGCCGATGTTCTCGCGGCGGTGAAGGGTCGCGAGGACGAGCTTTTTATCGACAGGGATGTCGGCAAGCGTCGGATCCACCGGCTGATAGTCCACCCTCACCTTGGCACGTGCGAACTGAAGCGCGTCGACGACCGTGTTGCCGACGAGGACGACATCCCGCGTGGACACACCCTCGCGCAGAAGGTTGTCGCGCGCCTGCGGCGTCGGCGGGAAATGCAGCGCCGTCGCCAGCCCGATCAGGCGGCGGTTGAACTCCTCGGGAAACGGTGAGTGCATGTAGCCGGTGCGAAGACCCGCCTCGACGTGCGCCACCGGCACACGGTTCATGAACCCCGCGGTGGCGGCGGCCGCAGCCGTCGCCGTATCGCCCTGCACCACGATCCAGTCGTAGCGCTCGGTGTGCAGGAGCTGCTCGAGCTGGGCGCACATCCGGCCGTACTTTCCCGCAAGCCCCGGCTCGTCGACGATCTCAGAGCCGTTGTGCGTGACTTTGATCCCGAAGAAATCGAGAAGGCCCACAGCGAGCTCGATGTGCTGGCCTGACCAGAACACGTCGACATCGATTCCGGATTTGCGAAGCGCGGTGCAAACCGGAGCGAGCTTGATGATCTCTGGGCGCGTGCCGAAGGCGACGAGTATACGCATGGTACTTCTGTTCTTTTCTTTTCTCAGCGGTTTGCAGACGCAAAATCATCGGGGACTTCGTGCGAGGTCTTCGACCAGACAATCGGCTTGGTCGCGAGCTCCGATTCACCGAGGTAGGTGATCCATGCGCAGTAGACCGCCATCATGTTGATGTAGATGGCGGCCGGCCAACGCGCGGCGATTCCGATCCAGTCCCACTTGCCGTAGACCTGATGGCCGGCCATGACGCGCACGACGTAGCGGGCGACGAGTGCGAATAGGTTGATCCACATGGATGCGATGAGGACAGTGCCCATGGTCTCGGGTGTATCGGCGATGTCGATGTAGCCGAGCAACATCAGCGCGAGGAGCCCCGCCGAGACCGGGGGCAGGAAGCTCGTGATCATCCCCTTGCGATCACGCATAAAGAAATAGAAGTCCCAGGGATCACCTTCCCAGCCGAGCTTGTGCAGGGCCTCGAAGTTGATGCCGTAGACCCAGCGCGTCTTCTGCTTGATGGAGGCCTCGAGCGACTTGGGGAAGAACTCGCGGGTGGCCACGAAATCGCGACCGTCCTCGGCGCCGCGCGAGATCGCGGCGAACGCCGACTTGAAACCCGAGCGCTTGGCCTCGATGCCGAGGATGTAGTCCTCGGTGACGGTGCCGGACATCAAGACCTGTCCGCGCGTTGCCAGGAAGTGCTTGATGAGCCGCTTGGTCATGCAGGTGCCGACGCCGGCCGAGGGGATCGCGGCGCCGACCGCGTCGCGCACGATCATCTCGCGTGTGTGGCGCTCGGCGAACTCGTCCATATAGGTGGCAGCGACGACGTCACCCTTGGCGCGGGTCAGAGAGAAAACCGGAGCCTGGATGAAGTCTGCGTCCTGGGCGTAGGCGGCGTAGACCTCGAACGTGCGCGGATCGATCACGTCCTCGCTGTCGTGCAGGATCACGAGCTCGGGGCCGTCGCTGTCACCGCCGAACTCCTGCGCGAACATCTCATTCAGCATCTGCCCCTTGGACGTCGGCCCAGGCAGACGATTGACGATGACCTTCACACGGTCGGGGTACCTAGCCTCAAGCTCCTTGGCGACGCCCAGCGTCCCCGTGTCGTTGGGATAGACACCCAGATGCAACGAGACCTGAGGGATCTTGATGCGCGCGAGATTGCCTTCGACCATCTTCCCCAGCACCTGCTCCTCGTGCCAGTTGGCGACGAAGACGGCCGTGGACGGGATCTCCACCGGCCCGGCGCCGAGACGCGGCGACGGCCGACGGACGATGCCGAGCGACACCAAGTCGATGAACGCGTCGTCGAGGGACGACACGCTGATCAACAGGCTGACCACGAACAAGAGGACGAGGAGAAACGTCAAACTTTGAGGTCCTTACGCAGCATGCGGACAATTGCAGCCGCCACTAGGGCGCCTTGACCTCAAATTTTGGGTAAAATTGATCCAATAACTATGGGGCGATCAGAGTGAATTCCGCGATAGCGTGAACCACCCGTTACCGCCCGCCTCAGCCGGGGATCACCCGTGCACGGAAACTGACTTAAGTCGGGGATATGGCGCACACGTCGTTAAGGCGCGGAGTTGCGCCGGGCGCAGAGATTCTCAAGGCTCAGGCCGCCCTCGACGAACGCAGGCGGCACAGCGTTTGAACTTTGGAATCTGAAAAGCCGACTTATGAAGTCAGTGTTCGCGACCGCCTAATTCTGCTTGGGCGCGTGGTTGGCGAGCAGTGAGCGCAGCATGGCGACGACGCGCGAGGCAGGGCCGCTGGGGCCCGAGCAGCACTGAATGGAGATGCGCGCGCCTTCAAACAACAAGAACACCTCGTCGGCCAGAAGCTCGGGCTCGGCGTAGTTGGCCTCGCGGAACAGTGTTACGAGGCGATCGCGCTTGCGCGTCTTGTAAGCGTCGATGATCTGGCGCCCGGGATGGTCGGTGTCGCGCAGCTCGACTGCGGCATTGGCGATGGCACAGCCGCGGTCCTCGCGGTCTCGCATCACCTGCTCGACGTAAGCCACCCAGCCATCCAGCTGGGCGTGCGCGTCGCCGGGATGCTCCTTCTCGAGCCGCACCCAGAGCTCATCGCCCTCACGGGCGAGCTCGGTCAAGTAGGCCGCAACCAGCTCGTCCTTGGATCCAAAATGCCTGTAGAGCGTCATCTTATTCGTCGCGGCGGCCTCGGCGATGGCCTCCACCCCGACGGCGCGGATGCCGTGCCGATAAAACAGATCGCGCGACGCAGCCAGAATCCGCTCTCGCGGCGGAAGCTGAGAAGTGCCTGGAATTACATGTGTAATTGACTTTGTCATCGGCCGCTTGACGAGGATGTTACTGCTCGGTATAGCATATGGGAGTTACCGGTCAGTAACACAATGTGCAGGCGTTGTCAGGTCATCTGTTTCGCACTGCAGCAGTCGAAGAGGCCACCATGCGCCAAGTTCTGTGCCTGACGAGCAGTCCACGCCGCGATACCTCCTATTCCAATCTCGTCGCCGCACGCGTGCTCAAAGAGCTGCGCAGTCTACATCCCGAATCGGCGGTGATCATCCGCGATCTCGCCGGTCATCCCCTGCCGCACATTGATGCCGACTTCGTGACGGCAACGCGTTCGGTCGCTGGTCCGCGCACGAAGCACCAACAAGCCTTGATAGAGCAATCGGACATCCTCGTCGATGAATTGGTTAAAGCCGACACGATCGTCATCGCCGCCGGCATGATGAACTTCGGCATTCCCTCCACGCTCAAGGCGTGGATCGACTACGTCGTACGGCCGGGAGAGACGTTCCGCTACACCGAGCATGGCACCAAGGGCCTGCTCGGCGGACGCCGCGCCATCCTAATCCTGGCACGCGGCGGCATCTATTCCGGCGGTCCGTTAAAGAACGCCGAGCACGACGAGAGCTATCTGCGCACAGTGCTCACCTTCCTTGGCATTACCGACGTCCAGACCATTCTCGTCGAAGGCGTCGGGCTGGGACCTGAGGCCGCAGAGCGCGCGGTGGACGCCGCAATTCGGCGGGCCCGCGCCGTGGCGGGGATTGTGGCGGCTGCCTGATCTTCCCACCTTGGCACTGACGCACGGCAATTTGATCTAGATCAAAAGCAAGGTCTTCCTCCATGTCTCTTACTCGGTTGGCAAAACTGAGCCGGCTCTTTGTGTTCCTGCCCCTGCTCGGGGCCGGTTTGGCTGGATGCGACCAGTCGCAGACGCAGGCAAAAGCCGCAGCGCCTCCTCCCCCACAGGTCACCGTCGCCCAGCCGGTGAAGCAGGTCGTGCCCGATGAGGCGGAGTTCGTCGGCCGGTTCGTCGCTGTCGACGCCGTCGAGATCCGCGCCCGCGTCTCCGGCTATCTGGAGGCGATCCACTTCAAGGACGGCCAGCTGGTGAAGAAGGGCGACCTTCTGTTCACCATCGATCGCCGCCCGTTCCAGACGGCGCTCGATGAGGCGCGCGCGAGCCTCGATCAGTCGCGCGCCAATCTCGAGTTCGCCGATCGCGACTTGGCGCGCGGTCAAAGCCTGCGGCTCGACACCACGATCTCGCAGCAGAGCCTCGACCAGCGCGTACAGGCCAAGCGCGTCGCCGAGGCCACCATGAAGGCGCAGGAGGCGGCCGTTGCGCAGGCCGAGCTCGACCTGCAGTTCACCGAGCTGCGCGCGCCCGTCTCGGGCCGCATCGGTGACCGGCGCATCTCTGTCGGCAACCTCGTGACCGGCGGCACCGGCGGCAACACCACGCTGCTCGCCGTCATCCGCTCCATCGATCCGATCCGCTTCGAGTTCACCATGGACGAGACGTCGTACCTGCGCTTCACGCGCATCCATGGGCACAAGAGCGGCGCGATCGAGCACGTGCCCGTCAAGCTGAAGCTGATCGACGAGGACACCTTCGGCCACGAAGGCCACATGGACTTCATCGACAACGCGATCGACACCTCTTCAGGTTCGATCCGCCTGCGCGCTGAGATCCCCAACAAGGACGGCACCTTCACGCCGGGCATGTTCGCGCGCATCCGCATTCCGATGGCGCCGCCGGCGGAAGCGCTCCTGGTTCCCGATTCCGCCATCGGCACGGAGCAGGTCCGCAAGTTCGTGCTCACGGTGGACGACAAGAACATCGCCCAGCCCAAGTACGTGAAGCTCGGCTCCGTGGTGAAAGGATTGCGCGTGATCTCCTCCGGCCTGGAGCCTAGCGATCGCGTGATCATCAACGGGCTGCTGCGGGCCAGACCCGGCACGCCGGTGACGCCCGAAGAGGGCAAGATCGCATCGGCCGACGCGGCCGCGCCGCCCGCCAAAACAAAGACCGACTGAGCGAGAGATCCCCCGCATGGGCATTTCCCAATTCTTCATCGATCGGCCGATCTTCGCCGCCGTCATCTCGATGGTGTTCGTGATCCTGGGCGCGGTCTCCTACAACCAGCTTCCTGTCGCGCAATATCCCGAGATTGCGCCGCCGACGGTGAACGTCTCCGGCCAGTATCCCGGTGCCAGCGCCGACACTGTTGCATCGACCGTCGTGACGCCGCTCGAGCAACAGATCAACGGCGTCGAGAACATGCTCTACATTACGTCGAACTCGACGGGCGACGGGCAGTTCTCCATCGAGGTGACGTTCGAGCTCGGCACCGACCTCGATATTGCGCAGGTGCAGGTCCAGAACCGCGTGTCCATCGCGCAACCGCGCCTGCCCGCGGACGTGCGCAACATCGGTGTTACCGTCGCCAAGGCCTCGCCCGACCTCATGATGGTCGTGCATCTCTATTCGCCCGATGATTCCCGTGACACGCTCTTCATCTCCAACTACGCAAACCTGCAGGTCGTCGATGTCTTGAAGCGCATCAGCGGCATCGGCTCCATCACCGTCTTCGGCAGCCGCGACTACTCGATGCGCGTCTGGCTCGATCCGGACCGGCTGCAGTCGCTGAACCTGACCTCCGAAGACGTCGTGAACGCGCTGCAGGGCCAGAACGTTCAGGTTGCATCGGGTAACCTCAACGAGCCCCCGGTGGACAACCCGGGCGCGTTCCAGCTTTCGGTGCGAACGCTCGGGCGCCTCACGGATCCGGGAGAGTTCGAGAACGTCGTCGTCAAACAAAGCGACGACGCGGTGGTCCGATTAAAGGACGTCGCGAGAGTGGAGCTCGCGGCGCAGGACTACACGCGAAACTCGTATCTCGATCGCGACCAAGCCATTGGCCTCGGCATCTTCCAGTTGCCGGGCTCGAATGCTTTGGCGACGGCCGAGGCTATCGAGCGTCAGATGGAGGAGCTGTCCAAGAGCTTCCCCGAAGGGCTCAAGTACACCATCATCTATAACCCCACCGAGTTCATCGAGCAGTCGATCGATGCCGTCATCCAGACCATCCTTGAGGCGGTGATCCTCGTCGTGCTCGTCGTCATCCTGTTCCTGCAGACCTGGCGTGCCGCGATCATTCCAATTCTCGCCATTCCGATCTCGCTGGTCGGCACGTTCTTCTTCATGGCGATGTTCGGGTTCTCGCTCAACAACCTGTCGTTGTTCGGACTGGTTCTCGCGATCGGCATCGTTGTCGACGACGCGATCGTGGTCGTAGAGAACGTGGAACGCAACATCGCGGCGGGCATGTCGCCGCGCGATGCCGCGAAGCGAACCATGGACGAGGTCGGATGGGCGCTCGTTGCCATTGCGCTCGTTCTTTGCGCGGTGTTCGCGCCGTCCGCCTTCATCACCGGCATCTCGGGCCAGTTCTATCGCCAGTTCGCTCTGACCATCGCGGGCGCGACGATCATCTCGCTTATCGTCTCGCTGACGCTGTCGCCGGCGATGTGCGCGCTGCTGTTGAAGCCTCACAGCGAGCACCAGAGTACCCGTTGGTGGGCCATGCCCCTCACCGGCTTCTTCGCCGCGTTCAACTGGTCCTTCGACAAATTGGCTTCGGGCTACGGCTGGTTCACGGCCCGCGTCGTGCGCTTTGCCGTCATTATGCTCGTCGTCTACGGCGGCGTGCTAGCCTACGGCTTGAACGAATTCCGCAAAGCGCCGATGGGCTTCATTCCGCAGCTCGACGTCGGTTACCTCATCATCATCACCCAGCTCCCGGGTGGCGCCTCGCTGGCACGCACCGACGAGGTCAACCGGCGTGCGACCGAAATCGCACTGGAAGTTCCCGGAGTCGCACACGCGGTGAATATCGTCGGCTTCTCGGGTGCCACGCGCACGACGGCTCCCAACGCCGGCGCCGTGTTCGTCGTGCTCGACCCCTTCGAGAAGCGCGCTGGAAACCCCGCCGAATCTGCCCCTGCCATCCAGGCCGAGCTGTTGAAACGCGTGCAGTCCATCCAGGAGGGTATGGTCATTGTCGCCATGCCACCGCCCGTGCGCGGCATCGGCACCTCGGGTGGCTTCCGCATGATGGTGCAGGACCGCGGCGCCCAAGGATCGCTCGCGTTGCAGAACGCCGTCTACGCCATGATGGGCAAGGCCGCGCAGACGCCGGGCCTGCATCAGGTCTACTCACTATTCGAGACGTCGACCCCGCAGCTCTACCTCGACATCGACCGCACCAAGGCGCAGATGCTCGGCATCAAGGTGCCCGACGTTTTCGCCGCGTTGCAGACGTACCTGGGCTCGACCTACGTCAACGACTTCAATCTTCTGGGGCGGACGTTCCGCGTCACCGCACAGGCGGATTCGCCCTACCGAATGGAGCCCAGCGACATCTTGAAGATCCGCGTGCGCAACGATGAGGGCGCCACGGTTCCGCTCGGGTCGTTCACGACCATCAACGACATCTCCGGTCCCTACCGTGTGCCGCGCTACAACCTCTACCCGGCAGCCGAGCTCGACGGCTCTCCTGCGCCCGGCTACTCGCAGGGCCAGGCGATCGCCCTCATGGAGGAGCTCGCGGCGACGACGCTTCCCCCCGGCTTCGGCTACGAGTGGACGACGCTGGCCTTCCAGCAGATGCGCGCCGGCAATACCGCGATCTTCGCCTTCGCGCTGGCAGTCGTGTTCGTGTTCCTCGTGCTTGCCGCTCAGTATGAAAGTCTGACGCTACCGCTCGCCGTCATCCTGATCGTGCCGATGTGTCTCATCGCCTCGATCACCGGCGTGCTCATGCGGGGTCAGGACAACAACATCCTGACACAGGTGGGCTTTATCGTTCTGATCGGATTGGCCGCCAAGAATGCGATTTTGATCGTGGAGTTCGCCAAGCAGCTCGAGGATGGTGGACGCGACCGTTGGGCCGCGGCAGTCGAGGCCGCTCACTTGCGCCTGCGGCCGATCCTCATGACGTCGCTCGCCTTCATCTTCGGCGTGGTGCCGCTGGTGTGGGCGACGGGCGCAGGCGCGGAGCTGCGTCAGGCGCTCGGCACCGCAGTCTTTGCCGGCATGATCGGCGTGACGATCTTCGGCCTGCTGTTCACGCCGACCTTCTACGTCATCAGCCGCTGGCTCGCGTCGCTGCCGGGCCGCAACAAGCGAAAGCATGCCGCGGATGATGCGGCGCCACCAGCGTTCGGCGGATCTCCCACCTCAGGGAACCCGACAGGAGCATGACCGTTTCGATAGCGGGCGGATGCGCCCGCTATCCAGCCACCCACGGCTCAAGAAGCGAGGCAGCCAATGACAAGTTTGACGATCAACGGCAAGCCGGTCGAATTTAGCGGCGACCCCGACATGCCCCTGTTGTGGTTCCTCCGCGACATCCAAGGGCTGACCGGCACCAAGTTCGGCTGCGGCGTCGCGCAATGCGGTGCCTGCACGGTCCACGTCAACGACCAGCCGCGCCGCGCCTGCGTCACGCCGATCCGCACGCTCGAGGGCGCTGAGGTCACCACCATCGAAGGCGCGAGCGGCAACGTGGTCGACGCCGTGCGCGCAGCGTGGATCGCGCTGGAGGTTCCCCAGTGCGGCTATTGCCAGTCCGGCCAGATCATGTCGGCGGTGAACCTGCTCACCGAGATTCCCAAGCCCAGCGACGAGGACATCGACCTCGCCATGAACGGCAACATCTGTCGGTGCTGCACCTACCACCGCATTCGCGCGGCGGTCCACGATGCCTCGCGCCGGATGGAGGGCTAAGCCATGACGATTGCCGTCAACACCAGCCGCCGCCAGTTTCTGAAGGGCTCGGCCGCAGCGGGCCTCATCATCGGTCTCCAGTTGCCGATGGGCGCGCGCGGGAGCGCGGCCGCCGCCGCCGGCCCGTTCGTGCCCAACGCGTTCTTGCGCATTGCGCCCGACAGCACGGTCACAGTCGTCTGCAAGCACATCGAGTTCGGGCAAGGCCCCTATACGGGCATCGCAACGATCCTCGCCGACGAGATCGATGCCGACTGGAGCCAGATCCGCGTGGTCTCGGCACCTGCCGACGTGGAGAAGTACAAGAACTTCGCCTTTGGCGCCCAGGGCACCGGGGGCTCGACCGCCATGGCGAACTCCTGGGATCAGATGCGAAACGCCGGCGCAGAGGCCCGCGCGCGCCTCATCGCCGCCGCCGCCGATCTGTGGGGCGAGGACGCAAAGTCCATCACCATCGAGAAGGGCGTGGTGGAAAGCCCGTCCGGCAAGTCGGCTAAGTTCGGCGAGCTAGTCGCGCGCGCGCAGCAGATCACGCTGCCGGGCCCCTTCAAGCCGAAGGACCCGTCTGAGTGGCGGCTAATCGGCAAGGACGTGCCGCGCGTCGATACGCCTTCGAAAACCGATGGCAGTGCGCGGTTCACGATCGACGTCAAGCTTCCCGACATGCTGACGTGCCTCGTTGCCCATCCTTCGCGTTTCGGCGCCAAGGTGCGCAGCTTCGATGCCGCCGACGCGCTCGCCGTTCCGGGCGTGAAAGAGGTCTTCGCCGTCCCGCAAGGCGTCGCGGTTCTCGCCGAAGGCTTCTGGCCAGCCAAGAAGGGACGCGACGCCCTCAAGATCGACTGGGACGAGGCCGGCACCGAGACCCGCTCCAGCGCCGATTTGATCCGCGACTATCTGGAGAGATCGAAAACGGTCGGCGATATCGCCCGCAACGAGGGCGACGCGGAGAAGAGCCTTGCCGGCGCGGCCAAGGTGATCGATGCCACGTACACCTTCCCCTATCTCGCGCACGCGCCGATGGAGCCCAACGACTGTGTCATCCGCCGGACCGAGGACGGCGGCGCCGAGCTGCTGTTCGGCTCGCAACTGCAGACGGTCGATCAGAACGTCGCCGCCCATGTGCTCGGCCTGAAGCCCGAACAGGTCAAGATCGAGACGCTGCTTGCCGGCGGAAGCTTCGGCCGGCGTGCGACTCCGACAGGCGACATGGCTGCCGAGGCTGCCGAGGTTCTCAAAGGCGCCAAGCATACCGGTCCCATCAAGGTCATCTGGACCCGTGAGGATGACATCAAGGGCGGGCGCTACCGACCCGTGTTCGTGCACCGGGTCCGCGGCGGTCTCGATGCCGACGGCAACATCGTCGCCTGGGACCAGGTCATCGTCGGCCAGTCGTTCATGAAGGGGACGCTGTTCGAGGAGCATATGGTCAAGAACGGCGTCGACCAGACCATGGTCGAGGGTGCCAGCACGCTCCCCTACCAGATCCCGAATCTGCGGGTCTCCGCTCACACGGCCGAGGTCGGCGTGCCGACGCTGTGGTGGCGCTCGGTGGGCTCGACGCACACGGGCTATGCCACCGAAGTCTTCCTCGATCAGCTCGCAGATACCGCCGGCATCGATCCGCTCGATCTTCGCCGCAAGCTCCTGGTGAAGCATCCCCGTCACCTGGCCGTGCTCGAGCGCGCCGCTGAGGCCGCGGGCTGGGGCGAGCCGATGGAGAAGGGCAAGGCGCGCGGGCTTGCCGTGCATTCTTCATTCAACTCCTTTGTCGCGCACGTTGTGGAGGTCTCCGCCGGTCCCGATGGGATGCCTAAGATCGAGCGCGTCGTCTGCGCGGCCGACTGCGGCACCGCAATCAACCCGGATGTCATCAAGGCTCAGCTCGAAGGCGGTATGGGCTACGGGCTGTCGGCCGCACTGTTCGGCGCCATTGATCTGGAAAACGGGCGCATAACGCAGTCGAACTTCGACGACCACCGCGTGTTGCGCATCAACGAGATGCCGCCGATCGAAGTGCACATCATCGGCTCGACGGAGAAGCCCACCGGCATCGGCGAGCCGGGCGTGCCGACCATCGCCCCAGCGCTCGCCAACGCCTGGGCGCGTCTGACGGGCGAGCGTGTCAACGCGCTCCCCTTCTCGCGCTCCGTCGGCAAAGCTTGAGGAGGCGCAGATGCGAAGTCTATTCGCGTGCCTTATCGGCGCGGCTGCCATTATCGTGGCGGGGATCGCCGTCTCGGCGCGGTCCCTCGACGGCGACGGCTTGAAGCCCGCCTCCAGCTTCGACGCCATCGCCGACAAGAACAGGCGCGCCATTGCGCTGTTCCAGGAGGCCGGCAAGGTCATTCAGAGCCCGCGGTGCGTGAACTGTCATCCCGCCGGCAATCGCCCGCTGCAGGGCGATGACAGCCACTTGCACCAGCCGATGGCGGTGCGCGGCGAGGCCAACATCGGCGCCGTCGGCATGCGCTGCACGACATGTCATGGGCCGACCAATTTCGATCCCGGCAAGATCCCCGGACATCCCGAATGGCACCTGGCTCCCATCGAGATGGCGTGGGCGGGCAAGTCGCTCGGAGAGATCTGCGAGCAGATCAAGGACCCCGAGCGCAACGGCGGCAAGAACCTTGACGAACTGATGCACCACATGGCCGACGACTCCCTCGTCGGCTGGGGCTGGCATCCCGGAGCGGGCCGCACCCCGGCACCGGGCACGCAGAAGGAATTCGGCGCGCTGATCGCCGCGTGGGTCGATGCAGGAGCCGCCTGCCCGGCGCAGTGAGCCGTTGATCGAGGGTGCGCTCTGACCGGTGCGCTCGCCCTGATACAAAGTTTGCGAAGACGAGAGGCTGCCAATGATCAAGTTGACCGTAAACGGGACAGAGGTCGAATACGACGGCGATCCCAACATGCCGCTCTTGTGGTTCCTGCGCGATCTGCAGGGCCTGACCGGCACCAAGTTCGGCTGTGGTGCGGGCCTGTGCGGCGCTTGCACCATCCACGTTGACGGCAATGCTGTGCGCTCCTGCATCACGGCGGTCAGTGACGCGGAAGGATTGAAGGTCACGACGATCGAAGGACTGTCTCCCGACGGCAATCATCCGCTGCAGGTTGCATGGCGCGACCTCAACGTCGCCCAGTGCGGCTACTGCCAGTGCGGCCAGATCATGCAGGCCGCGACGCTGCTCGAAAGCAATCCCAAGCCAACCGATCAGGACATCGACGATATGATGAGCGGCAACCTCTGCCGCTGCGGAACCTACCCGCGCATTCGCGCCGCCATCAAGCAGGCCGCCCAGGCGAGCGGAAAATCCGCCGGAGGTGCCCAATGAGCAACCGCCAGATCAACACCCCGTCCATCACCAACATCAGCCGCCGCGGATTCTCGCTGGGCCTGGGCGCGGGCGCCTTCGTCCTCGCCACCGGTTTGCGGTCGGTTCGCGCCGAGGATGCGCCCAAATACGGCGGCGAAGGCATGCCGCACGGCTTGGTGGACGATCCCAAGGTATTCGTCAGCATCGAGCCGGACGGAACCGTGAGCATCATCTGCCACCGCTCGGAGATGGGCCAGGGCATTCGCACCAGCCTGCCGATGGTCGTTGCCGATGAGCTCGAGGCCGACTGGAGCCGGGTCAAGGTTGTGCAGGCACCGGGCGACGAGGCGCGCTACGGCAACCAGAACACCGACGGATCGCGCAGCATGCGCCATCACTTCCCGACCATGCGCCGCATGGGAGCGGCGACGCGCCAGATGCTCGAAGGCGCGGCCGCCGCCAGTTGGGGCGTGCCGGTCTCCGAGGTCAAAGCCATCAATCACGAGGTCCACCACAAGCCGACCGGGCGCAAGATGGCCTACGGCGATCTGGCAAAGGCCGCTGCGGCGCTTGACGTTCCCGCCGATGCCGATCTGCGCCTCAAGGACGTGTCGGAGTTCCGCTACATCGGCAGGGGCAAGACCGCCGTCATCGACAACTTCGACATCACCACCGGCCGCGCCATGTACGGCATCGACACGCGCTTCGACGACATGGTCTACGCCGTCGTCGCGCGCCCGCCGGTCTACGGCGGCACGCTGGCGAAGTACGATGCCGCCGAGGCGCTCAAGGTCCCCGGCGTGTTGAAGGTGGTGGAGATCACATCGACACCGCCGCCCTCGGCGTTCGAGCCACTGGGTGGCCTCGCGGTCGTCGCCACCAACACGTGGGCTGCGATGCAGGGCCGCGAGAAGCTCAACATCACCTGGAACGACGGCCCCAACGGCGTCTACACAACGGCAACCTACCGCGCCGCCATGCAGGAAACCGCGCGCAAGCCGGGCCGCGTGGTGCGTTCCGAGGGCAATGTGGATGCGGCGCTGAAGTCGGCGGCCAAGCGCATCGAGGCCGACTACTACATCCCGCACGTCGCGCACGCGACCATGGAGCCTCCCGCTGCGGTGGCCCGCATCATCGACGGCAAGTGCGAGATCTGGGCCGCGACGCAGAACCCCCAGGCGGCCCACGACGGCGTCGCCAAGCGTCTCAAGCTCAAGCCCGAGGACGTGACGGTAAACGTCACGCTTCTCGGCGGCGGCTTCGGACGCAAATCGAAGCCCGACTACGTCACCGAAGCGGCCCTCGTCTCCCAGGCGATGGACGGGCGTCCGGTAAAGCTCACGTGGACGCGCGACGACGACCTGATGCACGACTACCTCAACACCACGGCGGTCGAGCATCTGGAAGCCGGCCTCGACGAGAACGGCAATCCGATCGCCTGGCTGCATCGCACCGTGGCGCCGAGCATCTCGGCCACGTTCGCGCCGGACATGACGTATGAATCCGCGCTGGAGCTGGGCATGGGCGTGGTCGACACGCCGTTCCTCGTTCCCAACATACGCATGGAGAACGGCGAGGCGGTCTCGCATACCCGCGTCGGCTGGTTCCGCTCCGTCTTCAACGTCCCGCATGCGTTCGCGATCCAATCGTTCATCGCCGAGCTGGCGGCCGCAGCCGGACGCGACCCGAAGGACTTTCTGCTGGAGCTGATCGGTCCGCCGCGGCGCATCAAGGTCGAGCCGCCGCCGCTGCGCACCAAGGAGCCGTGGTGGAACTACGGCGAGAGCCCCGACCTCTACGCCATCGACACCGGGCGGCTGCGGCGCGTTACAGAGACAGTTGCAGAGGCGGCCGGCTGGGGCCGTAAGCTTCCCGAAGGCCACGGCCTGGGTATCGCCTCCCACCGCAGCTTCGTCAGCTATACGGCAGCGGTCGTCGAGGTCGCGGTCGACAAGAACGGCAAGATGACCATCCCGCGCGTCGACATCGCCATCGACTGCGGACCGCAGATCAATCCGGAGCGTATCAAGTCGCAGATGGAAGGTTCCGTCGTGCAGGGCGTGGCGCTGGCCACCGTCAGCAACATCACGTTCCGCAACGGTCAGGTCGAGCAGCAGAACTTCGACGGCTACGAGCTGACCCGCATGGATGCGGCTCCGCGCGAAGTTCGCGTGCACCACGTCGCGCCCGACAGCTATGATACCCCGATCGGCGGTGTCGGCGAGCCGGGTCTGCCACCGATCGCGCCGGCCCTGCTCAACGCCGTGTTCGCGGCGACCGGCCGGCGCATTCGCTCGCTGCCGATCGGCGATCAGCTCGCGAGCTGACACGAAGGAGCCCTTGATGAACTTGCTCGTTCCGCCCTCGCAGCGCGAGACCGCACCCGATCCGATTGCGCTCGCGCGTCGCTGGCTCGACCAGTACGGCACGGCGGCGCTCGCCACCGTGGTCTCGACCTGGGGCTCCGCGCCCGTGCCCGTCGGCGGCCAGCTCGTCGTCGGGCCGGACGATCGGTTCGAGGGCTCGGTCTCGGGCGGCTGCGTCGAAGGCGATGTGATCGTCGAGGCGGCCGCCGCGATGGCCGACCAGGGCACACGCCTATTGGCATTCGGCGTCAGCGAGGAGACGGCGTGGCGCGCGGGGCTTCCCTGCGGCGGTGAGATCAAGGTTCTGTTGGAGCCCCTCACCCTCGCCGACGATGCAGCCGACCTCGACCGCATTCTCGCCGCGCGCCGCGACCGCAGGCTCATCACCGTCGTCACCAACACCACGACGGGCGCGCGCCGTCTCTACGAGCCCGGCAAGGACACGCTGCGCGAGGTCGCCGCCGATGTCGGCGTCGGTGAGTGCCGGCTCATCGACACGCCGCACGGCAGCGTGTTCGTCCAGTCGATGGCGCCGCCCGTGCGCGTCATCATCGCCGGCGCCACCAACATCGGTCAGGTGCTCGCCGGTCTTGCGCGCCAGATCGGCTACGACGTCGTGGTCGTCGACCCGCGTGCAGGGTTCCTGACCGAGGAGCGGTTTGCCGACATCGCCGGCCATGTCGCCTGGCCCGGGGCATCGCTGGCGGCGCTCGGCCTGGATGTGCGCACCGCGGTGGTCGCGCTCACCCACGCCTCGCACATCGACGACGAGGCCCTGAGTGCGGCGCTGCGCTCGCAATGCCTTTACATCGGCGCGCTCGGCTCGCGCACCACGCACGCAAAGCGCCTGGAGCGTCTGAAGGCTGCCGGCTTCACCGATGCCGATCTCGCCCGCATCGCCGCACCTGTCGGCCTCAACATCGGTGCCAAGGGCCCCGCCGAGATCGCAGTTTCCATTCTGGCCCAAATCATTCAGGTCGCGCGCGGAGCCCAGTGATGGCACGGTTTGCTGCGGTGGTGCTGGCGGCAGGCGCATCGCGCCGCTTCGGTCCTGAGAACAAGCTTTGCGCCGCCGTTGACGGCGAGCCGCTCATCCGCCGCGTGGTCACGACGGCACTGGAAGCCGGCATCTCCGATGTCGTGGTCGTCACCGGCAACGAGAGCGATCAGGTTGCGCAGGCACTTGAAGGATTGGCGGTCCGGCTTGCGCACAATCCCGACTGGGAAACCGGCATGGGAACGTCGATCGCCGGGGGCATCGCCGCACTCGACGACGACATCGACGGCGCCTTCATCGTACCCGGCGATATGCCATTCCTCGATCCTGCGCTGTTTCGCACGCTCGCCGGCGTGTTCGAGCAGAACGAGTTTCGATCGATCGTCTCCCCGGTGACGATCTCGGGAGAGCAGCGCAATCCCGTGCTGTGGCCGCGCCGGTATTTCTCAGAACTTCGCGCGCTTCCCGGACACGAAGGCGCCAAGGAGCTGCTGCGGTCGCTTGCCAACCGCACCGTCACCATTCCCTTCGGCGACGACATGCTGTTCGCCGACATCGACAATAAAGACGATCTCGCCATCGCCCAGCGCAACCTCGAACGCCCGGCTTAACCGAGCACCCTCGCTTGCCGAGCCCGTCTGTCCCGCTGCCGGAAAAAATAGTCGCAACCGCGTTCTGCGCCACCTGCAATGCAGAGCGCGTCGCACGAAATGGAACAATCACGCAGCGCACAACCGGCCCGCGCCGGGAGGGCGAAACGGAAAAGAGCTTCGTGCACCGCGAGATGATCTCGCTGGTTCCGCTTTCGCCGGCGGAAGCGAGCTGACCTCGCGCGATACACCGACGTCATCCTATCCGAACCGCCACTTGACGCGCCCGGCTGCTTCTGGTCTGCCGAAGGCCATCAAAAGGTATGAGAGCCCCTCCGCGTGACCCAGACCTGGTTCCTCGATCCCTGCCCCGCCCCATCGCCCGCGCATTCGCAAGCCGCGCTCGAGCGCCAGAATGCGCTCACCAAGCCGCAAGGGTCGCTGGGCATTCTGGAGGATCTCGCCGTTCGCCTTGCCGCCCTGCAGCAGACCGAGCAGCCCAAGGCCGACCGCGTTCCCGTCATCCTGTTTGCGGGCGATCACGGCGTCGCCGCCCAAGGCGTCTCTGCCTATCCTTCCGCCGTCACCGTCGAGATGCTGCGCAACTTCGCCAACGGCGGCGCTGCGATCTGCGTGCTCGCGCGCACGCTCGGCCTACCCTTGGAGGTCATTGACGCCGGCACCCTCGGCGCCGGCGAGATTGCAGGCGTGCATACCGACAAGCCGCGATGCGCAACGAGGGACTTTTCCGCAGAGCGCGCCATGAGCGAGGAGGAGTTGGCATTCGCCCTCGCGGCCGGACAACGCGCGCTCGCGCGCTCGCGTGACCACAAGCCCGACCTCGTTATCCTCGGCGAGATGGGCATCGGCAATACCACGTCCGCGGCCGCCATCGCCGCCGCCTTGCTCGGCGTTGCCCCGCGCGACATCGTCGGCGCCGGCACCGGCGTCGATGCCGACGGCATCGCCCGCAAAGCCACGGTGATTGCGGACGCGCTCGCGTTGCATCAGCTCGCGACGCCGAGCATCGAGGCAATCGACGTGCTGGCCTGCGTCGGCGGTCTCGAGATCGCCGCCCTCACCGGCGCCATCATCGCCGCCGCGCAAGCGCGCATTCCCGTGCTGATCGACGGCTTCATCGTCACCGCCGCCGCGCTCGCCGCCACGCGCCTCAACCCGTCGTGCCGCGACTGGCTGTTGTTCTCGCACCGCTCGCGCGAGCAGGGCCATCGTCTCGTGCTCGACGCGCTTCAAGCCGAGCCGATCCTCGATCTGAGACTCCGCCTGGGCGAAGGCTCGGGCGCCGCCGCCGCACTGCCCGTGCTGAGACTTGCCTGCGCGCTGCACGCGCAGATGGCGACGTTCGCCGAGGCGCAGGTTTCGGGAAAGGCGTAATGGCTCTCATCGATCTCATCCGCCACGGCGCCACCGAAAGCGCGGGACTCCTTCTGGGACGCACCGATGCTGCGATCTCCGACGATGGCATGCGCCAGGTGGCGCAGCAGGTCCAAGGGCGGAGCTGGGATCTCATCGTCGCCTCGCCGCTGGCGCGCGCGCGCGTGCCGGCCGAACGCATCGCACAAGAACGCGACCTCGCCCTAAGCATCGATCCCGACTGGGCCGAGCTCGACTTCGGCGATTGGGACGGGCGCCCGGTGACGGAGCTCAGCGCCGATCCGGAGATCGCGCAAGCCATGGACGGCCTCTATCGCGCGCCCGCCGAATGGACCACACCCAACGGCGAGAACTGGCTCTCGCTGCAAGAGCGCATCAAGCGGGCGCTGTCGCGGCTGGCGCAACACGATACGGAGACGCGCGCGCTGGTGATCACGCATGCGGGCCCGATCCGCTCGGCCGTCGCCATCGCCTGCGATATCCCCTTCGAGAAGCTCTGGGCCCTGCGCGTCTCGTTTGCGACGCGCCTCACGCTGCGCATCGGCACCCAGCAAGGCGGACGGCTCTGGGGCGAGATCGTCGAGGTCGTGCAGCCATGAGCCTCCTCGCCTTCAAGCATGCGCTGCAGTTCCTGACTCGCGTGCCCGTGCGCATCTCCGCGTTCGACCCGGATGACTTCTCGCGCTCGGTCAACTGGTTTCCGGTCGTTGGACTTATTGTGGGCGCGGCCGTGGCCGGAGCCGTCTGGCTCGGCGCGATGGTCTCGCCATGGATCGGAGGCCTGCTCGGGCTCATCGCCTGGGTGTGGATCACCGGCGGGTTGCATCTCGACGGGCTTGGCGACGTCGCCGACGGGCTCGGCGCCGCCCACCGCTCGCCGGAGCGCTTTCTGGAGGTCCTCCGCGATCCGCACATCGGCGCGTTCGGGACAATGGCGATCGTCGTGCAGATGTTCGCCAAGCTCATTCTGCTCGCCGAGCTCGTGCCGCACGCGCCCTGGCTCGCGCTCGTGCTGATCCCCGCATGGGCGCGCCTCGGCCCGCTGTTCTGGGGCCTCACCGTGCCCCCTTATGCGAAAGGCATGGGCGAACGATTTAGCTGGAGGATCGATCCGACGACGGTTGCGGTCACGGCCTGCCTGCTGACCGCCGCCAGCATCTGGGCCGCGCCGGTGCTCGCCGCAGCGCTGGTCATCATTCCGTTGATCACGCTCTATTGGCGTTTGCGCCTCGGCGGCATCACCGGCGACTGCCTGGGCGCGAGCACGGAAGTGACGGAGACGCTTCTGCTTCTACTGCTTGCCGCGGCGATCGTCTGAGCGATGAAGGAAAGAGGCGCGTTGCGTTTGCGCATTTGACGAAGCTTCGATCGTGCCCCTATCAAGCGAGGGGCCGCTCCAGGCAAGAGGCATCAAGGGAGTGCGATCATTGGCAGGCACGCCGCGCGGACTGATGATTGCTGCGCCGAGCTCGGGATCAGGCAAGACGACCACGACGCTTGGGCTCTTACGCGCCCTGCGCCGCCGCGGCACGAGCGTGCAGTCGTTCAAGTGCGGGCCGGACTACATCGATCCCGCCTTCCACGCCGCGGCTGCGGGCCGCGATCCGCTTGCCGAAGGCGGCGCGCGACGCGGCGCGGTGTCGGGAAGCTGCTTGCATCGGATTGACTGTGCATCATGACCGTTACCTCCACAGCGCCGCCGGTGTTCGACGATGCTTTTCGTGCAAAGCTCGCCGACCTCATTCGCTGGCGGCGCGACGTTCGCCGCTTCAAGACCGACCCTGTCGATCACACCCTAATTGGCGACCTGCTCAAGCTTGCAACCTGCGCGCCGTCGGTGGGGCACAGCCAGCCCTGGCGCTTCGTCCTGGTTGAAAGCCCGGAGCGGCGCGCGGCCATTCGCGATTCATTTGCGCGCGCCAACGCCGATGCCCTCGCGGGATATTCGGGAGACAAACGGAACCTCTATGCGCGGTTGAAGCTTGAAGGACTGGAGCGCGCGCCGGTGCAGATCGCCGTCTTCGTGGATGAAGGCACGGTTGTGGGATCCGGCCTCGGGCGCCAGACCATGCCCGAGACGCTGCGCTATTCGGTGGTCGCCGCCATCCAGACGCTGTGGCTTTCCGCTCGTGCGTACGGGCTGGGCATCGGCTGGGTCTCGATCCTCGAGCCCGACGTGGCAACCTCGACGCTGGACGTGCCGCCGGCGTGGCAACTGATTGCCTATCTCTGCATTGGCTGGCCCGAGGAGGAGCATCTCGACCACGAGCTGGAGCGAGCCGGCTGGGAGACGACCATCGACGGCTCCAAGACCATC